>OGNR01000255.1_pt1 | contig 32634 bp, 23 predicted proteins | sample 1573501 | NCBI WGS metagenome assembly OGNR01 (sample SAMEA2581918, study PRJEB24529) | metagenome | biome: Human gut stool | place: China | collected 2011 | reverse complement strand
TCAGCTTCTTAGCGCCGGTGGCGGGGTCACGGGTGAATGCAACGCCGGTGCCGGAACGGTCGCCGGAGTTGCCGAATGCCATCTGCTGCACGTTGACAGCGGTGCCCCACTCGTAGGGGATCTCGTTCATCTTGCGGTAAACGTTTGCACGGGGGTTGTCCCAGCTGCGGAACACAGCCTTGACAGCCTCGATCAGCTGATCGCGGGGATCCTGGGGGAACGGCTTGCCCTCGTTCTCCTCGTAGATCTTCTTGAAGACGCCGACCAGTTCCTTCAGGTCCTCGGCAGTCAGGTCCACGTCGTTCTTAACGCCCTTGGCTTCTTTCATCTTGTCGATCTCGACCTCGAACAGGCTCTTCGGGACCATCATAACAACGTCTGCAAACATCTGCACGAAACGGCGGTAGCAGTCGTATGCGAAGCGGGCGTTGCCGGTCTTCTTGGCCAGGCCCTCAACAGCCTCATCGTTCAGGCCCAGATTCAGGATGGTATCCATCATGCCGGGCATGGACTGACGGGCACCGGAACGGACAGAGACCAGCAGGGGGTTGGTGTTGTCGCCAAACTTCTTGCCGGTGATCTCTTCCAGACCCTTGAGATGCTCGAAGATGTCAGCGGTGATATCGTCATTGATCTGACGGCCGTCTGCATAGTACTGGGTGCAGGCATCCGTAGTGATGGTGAAGCCCTGGGGAACCGGCATACCGGCAGCAGTCATCTCTGCCAGACCGGCACCCTTGCCGCCCAGAGTATTCTTCATGGTGACCTTGTCGCCGCCGAAGGCATCGTTGCCCTCGCTGAAGTAGTACAGATACTTTTTGCTCATGCGTGTTTACCTCCCATTTGGTGACCCCCGGTGCCACGCCCGGCGGTCTCATCGCACTTTTTTCTCAAAGCTGATGAACATTGTCTTGTGAATGCTAAACTATTATACCAGAAAATTCCCACATTGCCACCGGGCAAAACACCGAATTTGTTTGATAAATTTTGTGCAATTCCCTTGAAATTTACCCAGTTTTCCGCTATTATAAAATGGGAGAAAGTTCGAGAGGTTTTTTGTTTTACAGAGCCATTTTTCCGCATCTGGGATACATGCTGTTATCCATTAAAAATTTCGGCGGAATTCCACCTGCGGAACGGGCCGGAATTTCTCCCTCATGGATACAACAAAATACCACACCTTCCCAAGGAGGGACACTATTTATGGAAACCATTTCCAACGAAGCTCTGGCCGCAGCACGCGCCAAACTGGACGCTGCCGAGAGCCGGCGCGAGAACATCCTGCTTTTTCACATTGCCAACGGCGTGAACATTGAGAGCCGCACCGTCCAGATCGACGAAGGCGTTGTCATCGCCCCGGGAGCCACCATTCTGGCGGGCACCATCCTGCGCGGCAAGACGGTCATCGGCGCAGGATGCGTCATCGGCCCCAACAGCCTGATCGAGGACAGCACCGTGGACGAGGGCACCACCGTCAACGCCAGCCAGGTCTACGGCAGCCATCTGGGCCCCCACAACAACATCGGCCCCTTCACCCATGTGCGGGTGAACACTGTCACCGACTACGGCGTGCATCTGGGTGCCTATGTGGAGACCAAGAACTCCAACTTTGCCCGCGGCAACACCGTGAGCCACCTGACCTACATCGGCGACAGCGACGTGGGCAAGTACTGCAACTTCGGCTGCGGCACCGTCACCTGCAACTACGACGGCAAAGACAAGTTCCGCACCCAGATCGGCGATTACTGCTTCATCGGCTGCAACACCAACCTTGTGGCTCCGGTCAAGGTGGGCGACGGCGCTTACACCGCCGCAGGCAGTACCATCACCAAGGATGTGCCCGCCCAGGCACTGGGCATTGCCCGGGAGCGCCAGACCAATCTGGACGGCTGGGCCGCCCCCAAGATGGAGGCCTATATCGCCAAAAAGCAGAAGCTGGAGGAGGAGCAGAACAAGTAACTCTCCCGCCATCTTATAAGGTAGTATACAAAAAGCACCGCCCTGCACTCTGAAAAGCGTAGGTCGGTGCTTTTGATTGTCTTTTGTCAGAGTTTATGGTATACTGTGGCCAATGCTGGAAACAGCAGGAAAAAAGGCGCTGTCTGCAATGCAGGTGGTCATGCTTCCACTCCCGACCATTTGAAGTTCTGCGCACGCGGAACTCAACTCCGGGAAACGGACTTTTTTGATTTTTGAATCGTATCTTTTCCCGGAGCCTTACGGCGAAGGGAGGGGATGTCAAATGTCGCTGACAGAAGTTTGCGCTCTGTTGACCGTGGTGATCGGCTTGCTGACACTACTCGTTACAGTGGCAAAAGCATCATTCGATGCCGGATGGAAAATTTCGCACGACCATGACGATAAAAACAAAAAAGATTGACTGCCTCCAACTTCCAATTCGAGCAGTCAATCTTTTTGACTAACAGGAGCGGGAGCTGACCGTTTGCAGGCCAGCGCCTTTTCTATTTGTAGTATAGTCAATTTTCAGCAGTTTGTCAAGGCATGGAGCGCCGGAGGCCGGCCGCCATTTTTGTTGTTTTTCCCGCAAAACAGATTTCTTTTTCTTCGCGCGTATGTTATACTAAAGAACTGTACCACACATTATTTTAAGCAAAAAAGAAAAGGCAAAACAACAACTATGAATGCAAACGACATCTGGCTGATCGCGGGCCTTGGCAACCCGGAAGCAAAATACGAGGGCACCCGCCACAACGCGGGCTTTGCCGCGCTGGACTCTCTGGCGGGCAAATGGGGCATCAGCGTCAGCAAAACCAAGTTTCAGGGCCTGTGGGGCCAGGGCGAGGTGGACGGCCGCAAGGTGGTGCTGCTGAAACCCCTGACCTACATGAACCTCTCCGGCGATTCCATCGCCCCGCTGGCGGGCTTTTTCAAGATCCCTGCTGACCACGTCATCGTCCTGTGCGACGATATCACCCAGGCTCCCGGCAAGCTGCGCATCCGGCCCTCCGGCTCGGCAGGCGGGCACAACGGCCTGAAGAGCATCATTGCCCGGCTGGGCGGGGAGAACTTCCCCCGCATCCGCATCGGCGTGGGTGCCAAGCCCCGCCCGGACTATGACCTTGCCGACTGGGTGCTGGGCAAGTTCCCGCCCGAGGATGCCAAAGCCATGGCCGACCGCTACCCCGACCTTGAAGCCGCCGCAAAGCTTATCATGGACGGTAAGCTGGGGCTGGCACAGAGCAAGTATAACGGGTGAGGGAGAACCCCCCAGTCGCCTGCGGCGACAGCCCCCGCTAATAGGGGGCCCTTGGCATTGCGTAAAGTTTTACGGTTTTGCCAAGGCCGCCCCTAGTAGGGGCGGTGGCATTGCGAAGCAATGACGGTGGGGTTTAGCTTTCCAAAAGTGTTTGCTTCGAGAGGAGGTCTACGATGTACGAAGCGCTGCTGAAAAGCACACCGGAATATCAGAAGATCGCGGAGAGCCTGCACACCCCGGGCCCGGCGGCGCTGTTCGGCCTGCCGCCTGCGGGCCGTGCCCTGCTGTACGCCGCCCTGCAAAAGGACCTTGACCGGGTGCTGTGCATCGTGACCCCCGGCGAGGCCGAGGCTACCCACTTTGCAGACGACCTCAAGGCGCTGGGCCTGACCGCGGCGGTGTTCCCACCCCGGGACTTCATGCTGCGGCCAGTGGAGGGCGCGGGCCGCGAATACGAGTACCGCCGCCTGTCGGTGCTGGGCGCGCTGGCGGGCGGGCGGCTGAACGCCGTCTGCGTGCCCGCCGAGGCGCTGCTGCAATACACGGTGCCCCGGGATGAGTTCCTGCGGAACACTCTCACCCTCAAGCCCGGCATGGTCTACAACCGGGAAGCGCTGGTGGCGCGGCTCTTTGCCGCCGGGTACGTCCGGCGCAGTCAGGTGGACGGCCCAGGCCAGTTCAGTGTGCGCGGCGATATCGTGGACATCTACGCGCCGGACATGCACCAGCCCGCCCGTGTGGAATACTGGGATGATGAGATCGATTCGCTGGCCTCCTTCGACCTGCTGACCCAGCGCCGGGACGGCAGTCTGGAAAAGATCTACCTCTCCCCCGCCCGCGAGGTGCTGTTCGGCAACACCGCCGAGACGGCCGAGGCCCTGCGCGGAGCCATCAAAAAGGCGCGGGGCAAAAAACGTACCGCCATGGAAAAGGCCACAGAGGCCGACCTTGCCCAGCTGGATTCCGGCCTAATGCCCGAAGCCATGGACAAGTATTACGGCATCCGCTACCCGCAGCCCGCCACCCTGCTGGACCATCTGGACAGCCCCATCTTTGTGCTGGACGAGGTGGGCGGCATCCGGGATGCCCAGAAGGCCACCGAGTACCGCCGGGGCGAGGAGTTGGCCGGCCTGCTGGAGGAGGGCGTGCTCTGCCCCGGGCTGGACGTGCTCTACCAGACCATGGACGACCTTGCCATTGCGGCCCAGAAACAGAGCACCCTGCTGTGTGAGAACTTCCTGCGGGGGATGAACGAATTCAAGCTGAAAGACCTCATCAACGTGGAGGCCTTTGCGGCCCCCAACTGGGGCGGCGACCTGGCCTCTCTGCGGGAGGATCTTGACCCGCTGATTGCCCAGGGCTATGCCGTCACCCTCTTCTCCGGCACCCCCAAGGGTGCCGCCTCCCTGACCCGGGACCTGACGGACAAGGGCTACTCCGTGAGCATGAGCCGGGACGTGCGCCCGGCCAAGGGCATCGTGCAGGTGCTGCCCGGCCACCTGACCGCAGGCTGCACCTTCCCCTTTGCCCACGCGGCGGTCATCTCCTCCCGGCGGCACGGGCTGGACGAGGAAGCCGCTGCCGAGGACAAAAAGCGCAAAAAGAACAAAAACGCCCTGTCCAGCCTTTCGGACATCAAACCCGGGAACTATGTGGTGCACCAGAGCCACGGCATCGGCATGTATGCGGGCATCCAGCGGCTGGAAGTGCAGGGTGCCATCAAGGATTACCTGAAGATCCAGTATTCCGGCTCCGACGTGCTCTATGTGCCGGTGACCCAGCTGGATCTGCTCAGCCGCTACACCGCCCCCGGCGACGAGGAAAAGGTGAAGCTGGCCAAGCTGGGCGGCACCGAATGGCAGCGCACCCGCGCCAAGGTGAAAAAGGCCACCGAAGAGATGGCCCAGGAGCTCATTGAGCTGTACGCCCGGCGCAGGCAGGCCCAGGGATACGCCTTCCCGCCCGACGGCGACTGGCAGAATGATTTCGAGACCCGCTTTGAGTACGATGAGACCGACGACCAGCTCCACGCCACCGCCGAGATCAAGCAGGACATGGAAAAGCCCTACCCGATGGACCGCCTGCTCTGCGGCGACGTGGGCGTGGGCAAGACCGAAGTTGCCCTGCGCGCGGCCTTCAAGTGCGTGATGGGCGGCAAGCAGTGCGCTCTTCTGGCCCCCACCACCCTGCTGGCCTGGCAGCACTACAACACCCTGCTCTCCCGGATGGAGGCCTTCCCGGTGAAGATCGGGATGCTCTCCCGCTTCCGCACCGCAAAACAGCAAAAGGAGACCCTGCGGGGCCTGCAGTCCGGCAGCGTGGACATCGTGGTGGGCACCCACCGCCTGCTCTCCAAGGATGTGCGCTTCCACGACCTGGGCCTTGTCATCATCGATGAGGAGCAGCGGTTCGGCGTGAAGCACAAGGAGAAGCTGAAGGAAAACTTCATCGGCGTGGATATGCTGACCCTCTCGGCCACGCCCATCCCCCGCACCCTGAACATGGCCATGAGCGGCATCCGCGACCTGTCCACCATCGAGCAGCCGCCCATTGAGCGCCAGCCCGTGGAGACCTTTGTGCTGGAGTACAACGATATCATCCTTGCCGAAGCCATGAAGAAGGAGCTGGCCCGGGGCGGTCAGGTGTACTACCTGCACAACCGGGTGGACAACATCGAGTCCACCGCCGCCCATGTCAGCCAGCTGGTTCCCGGTGCCCGGGTGGGCATTGCCCACGGCAAGATGACCGAGGAAGAGCTGAACCCGGTCTGGCAGCATCTGCTCAACGGCGAGATCGACATTCTGGTCTGCACCACCCTGATCGAAACGGGCATCGATGTGCGCAACTGCAACACCCTCATCATTGAGGATGCCGACCGGATGGGCCTTGCCCAGCTGTACCAGATCCGGGGCCGGGTGGGCCGCTCCGGCCGCAAAGCCTATGCCTACTTCACCTTCCGGCGGGACAAGACCCTGACCGACATCGCCCAGAAGCGGCTTTCCGCCATCCGGGAGTTCACGGCCTTCGGCTCCGGCTTCCGCATCGCCATGCGCGATCTCCAGATCCGCGGCGCAGGCAGTCTGCTGGGCCACAGCCAGCACGGCCACATGGAGGCCGTGGGCTACGACCTCTATGTGAAAATGCTGGGGCAGGCCATCGCCCGGGCCAAGGGCGAGCCGGTGCAGCGCGACAAGAGCGAGTGCCTGATCGACCTGCGGGTGGATGCCTACATCCCCGAAAAGTACATTGCCGACGGGCCGGGCCGCATTGAAGCCTACAAGCGGATCGCGGCCATCCAGACCCCCGAGGATGCCGCCGATGTGCTGGACGAGCTCATCGACCGCTACGGCGACCCGCCGCCCTCGGTCAGCGATCTGGTCAATGTCTCGCTGGCGCGGGTGCAGGCCACCGCTGTGGGCGTGTACGAGGTGACCCAGAAGAAGGACACTCTGGTGCTGCAGGTAGAGCAGCTGGACCTCCGGATGATCCAGGGCCTGCTGGTGGCCTTCAACGGCCGCGTTGTCACCGGGGCCGGAGCAAAGCCCTACCTCTCCGTCACCCTGCAAAAAGAGGAAAAGCCGCTGGAGCTGCTGCAGAGCATCCTCCGGGCGATGCAGGATATTTTGAAAGATTAACGACCTCACCCTCTCAGTCAAAGCCAATAGGCTTTGCCAGCTCCCCCAAAGGGGGAGCCTCTGGCGGCTCCCCAAGACCTTGCGGGGAATTGCCAAAGCCTCTCCCCTTGGGAGAGGTGGCAGCGCGCTTGCGCTGACGGAAAGGGCGGGCGATCCGAACGACAGGAGCATAACGATGAAAAAGAAACTGATCGCACTTCTTGCCGCCGTGGCAATGGTATTTTCCCTTGCCGCCTGCGGCTCCACCCCGGATTCGGTGGGCACCATCGGCACGGTGGACATCACCTCGGGCCTGTATCTGCTGGCCCAGTACGACGCTTACCAGAAGGCCGCCGATCTGGCCTCCTCGGAGCAGGATGCCACCGATGTGAAGGCCTTCCTGAAGCAGACCATCACCGTGGATGCCGACAGCGGCGAGACCGCCACTGTCAGCGACTATGTGAGCCAGAAAACCATGGAGAACCTTGAGACCTACGCCGCCATCGAGACCCGCTTTGAGGAGCTGGGCGGCCAGCTGACCGCAGAAGAGGAAGCACAGGCCGACAGCTACGCCTCCCAGCTGATGGAGCAGTACGGCGACACCTACAAGGCCAACGGCATCGGCCTGAACACCGTCCAGCGGTTTGAGCGCATCCTCATCAAGAGCAGTGACCTGCTGGAGCTGGTCTACGGCGTGGACGGCGAGACTCCGGTGTCGGATGCCGACCTGACCAGCCATCTGGAGAACAACATGTACGAGCTGGCCTATTACACCATCCCGCTCTACAACACCAGCACCTATGCCTCTGCCGATGAGGACCAGACCAGCGAGATGTTGGATTTGGTACAGGATGCCGTGGATCAGACCAATGCCTACGCTGCTTCCTTGACCGGCCTGAGCGATTCCGATTTCAGCAGCGCCCTGCTGGGCTACTTCTCCAGCGTGGTCACCTCCGCCCTGCCGGAGGTCTACGCCGTGCTGGGCTCCACCTATTCCTCCGATTCCAATGCACCTTCTCTGGAACTGATCGGGGACAGCACCGTGACCTCTGCCTTTACCGCAGAGGGTTCCGCCGACACCATCCGGGGCCTGTCCATCGGGCAGGCAGCGGCTGTGAAGTACAACAGCTACGCCCTGATGGCCGCCCTGCGGCTGGACCCCCTGAGCCTGAAGGCGCTGGACGACCTGCGCGGACAGGTGCTCAACGATATGAAGGGGGAGGAGCTCTCCGAGGCGCTGACCGCCTACGGTGCTTCTCTGGAGCACAACCTGAACAGCTCCGCCATGAACAGGATGCCTGCTTCCAAGATCGTAAACAGCAGCACCAACTAAGTTTTTATTTATATGCAAAAAGGCTGTTGCCTAAACTCCTTCCGTCATCGCTGACGCGATGCCGCCTCCCTCTGAGAGGGAGGCTTTCACAGTTCACCGTTACGCCAAGGCTCCCTCCGAGAGGGAGCTGGCACGGCGAAGCCGTGACTGAGGGAGTTACAGGGTAACAGCCTTCTTTTTTTATTCTACGATCTTCTCAAACGCCGCTTCCAGCGCCTGGTTCACGGCACGCACAGCGGCGGGGTCGGGCTTGATGGCGGCGCGGTCGTAGGTGAACAGGCCGTTCACCTCGTCCTCCACATCGCTCACCTGGGTGTACACCAGGGCCGAAAGCCCCTTTTTCAGCTGGGGGAGCACCGTTTCCAATTGCAGCTTTTTCCAGCGGGCGGTCAGCTCGGCCCGGCTCTTTGCCGTGCCGTAGCCGTACGCCCTGCGGGGCGGCTCATGGCCGGGCATGGGCCAGGCAATGCCGCCGTATTCGCTCAGGGCCACCGCCCGGCTCCGGGGCCTGACCCGGAGCGGGTAGAAATAGTTGTGCAGGGAATCCACATCTCCCCCGCCCTGATCGTACCAGCCGCTGGCCTCGTCCACAAGGCGGGTATCGTCCAGCCTGCGGACGGCCTCCACGGCCCCGGCGGCATCGAACTGCCCCCACCCCTCATTGAAGGGCACCCAGCAGCCCACGCAGGGGTGGCACTGCAGGGCCTTTACCGTGGCTTCCAGCTCCCGGGCATATTCTTCCCTGCCCGCTTCCGTTTCGCGGCCCAGCAGGCCCCAAAGGGGCCTTGCATCGGGCAGGCGGCGGAGCAGCGGCTGGAACACGTTGGTCAGGTAGGTCACGAACCAGAGCTTGTAGGGCCCGCCGCCGTTCACCATGTCCTGCCAGACGATGAGGCCCAGCTTATCGCAGTGGTAATACCAGCGCTGCGGCTCGATCTTGGCGTGCTTGCGCAGAAGGTTGAAGCCCAGCTCTTTTATGGTCTGCAGTTCCCGCACCACTGCCCCATCACTGGGCGGGGTGTACAGACCCTCGGGCCAGTAGCCCTGATCCAGCAGGCCGTTGAGCAGGATGGGCTTGCCGTTCAGGCAGAAGCGCATAATCCCGTGGGCATCCGGCGCACAGCTCCACTTGCGCAGGGCAAAGTAGCTGTGGACGGTGTCGCGCTGTTCCTCCTCTCCCTGCGTGGTGCCCACGGTCAGGTCATACAAAAACGGCGTATCCGGGCTCCACGGGAAGAAATGCTCCTCCGGGATGTGCAGGGTCACCGCACCGTCCCGGTCGGCCTCGTCGCTGCCCCAGTCCTCAGCAATGGTCACGCCCCCGGCCCGCACCACGGCCCACAGGTTCGCCGCCCCGCCGGGCAGGGAAGTATGAGCTTTCACGGTCACGGTGCGGGCATCATAATCCGGGGTGACGGTCAGCTCCGTGATGTAGTTTTCCGGCACACGCTCCAGCCAGACGGTCTGCCAGATGCCGCTCTGGGCCGGGTAGAACATCCCGCCGGGCCGGAGGGTCTGCTTGCCCCGGGCCTGCACGCCGGTGCCGGTGGGGTCCTGCACCGCCACCCAGAGCCGGTCATGGCCGGCAGGGTTCAGCGCATCGGTGATATCCAGCGCAAAGGGCCAGTAGCCGCCCCGGTGGCCCCCCACCAGATGGCCGTTGACCTGCACGGCGCAGGCATAGTCCACAGCCCCGAAGTGGAGCAGCACCCGCCCGCCGGTGCCCGCCGGGGGCACAAAGCTCCGGTGGTAGTGGAGCCACGCCCCGGGCTGCAGGGTGCACCCCACGCCGGAGGCTTTCGTCTCCGGGGAGTAGGGCACCAGAATGTCGCCGTCCCACTTTGCGGGCAGCCCGGCAGAGCCGGTGATGGCGTACTGCCACAGGCCGTTCAGGTTCTCGTAACTGTCCCGCCGCAGGGCCGGGCGGGGGTATTCGGGCAGAGGATGATGCTGCATACTGTCACCGCCTTTTCTGCTCCCATTGTAGCACAGGCCAACCGCCTTGTATAGGCGCAAAAAGCCCCCGCCGCCGGGGTTCCGGGGCAGGGGCTTTGATGCAGCGCTTATGCCAGTTTTGCTTCCAGCCGGGTGCGGATGGCCTGGATGAATTCCTCGCTGTTCACCTGAGTGGGGGTGATCCCCTCTGCCAGGCCGCAGAGGTCTTTGGTCATAATGCCGTCATTGAGGGTCTGCAGGCTGGCGGCCTCCAGCGCCTCTCCAAACCGGACCAGCGCGGGCAGGCTGTCCAGCTCGCCGCGCTTTTTCAGGGCACCGCTCCAGGCAAAAATGGTGGCCATGGGGTTGGTGGAGGTGGCCTCACCCTTGAGGTACTTGTAATAGTGGCGGGTCACAGTGCCGTGGGCGGCCTCGTACTCATAGTTGCCGTCCGGGCTGACCAGAACGCTGGTCATCATGGCCAGCGAGCCAAAGGCGGTGGAGACCATATCACTCATCACGTCGCCGTCGTAGTTCTTGCAGGCCCAGACAAAGCCGCCCTCACTGCGGATGACACGGGCCACGATATCATCGATCAGGCTGTAGAAATAGGTGATGCCTGCGGCCTCGAACTTTTCCCGGTACTCGGCATCGTACACCTCCTGGAAGATGTCCTTGAAGGTGTGGTCATACTTCTTGGAAATGGTGTCCTTGGCACCGAACCAGAGATCCTGTTTGCTTTCCAGCGCGTAGTTGAAGCAGCTGCGGGCAAAGCTGTAAATGGAGGTGTCCTTGTTGTACTGGCCCTGCAGGACACCGGCACACTCGAAGTTGTAGACCGTGGCGGCCTGCCGGGAGCCGTCGTCGCCGGTGTAGATCAGCTCTGCCCTGCCGGGGCCGGGGATGCGGAACTCGGTGCACTTGTACACGTCGCCGTAGGCGTGGCGGGCAATGGTGATGGGCTTTGTCCAGTTCCTGACCACCGGTTTGATGCTGTCGATCATGATCGGCGCGCGGAACACGGTGCCGTCCAGCACGGCGCGGATGGTGCCGTTGGGGCTTTTCCACATCTGGTGCAGGTGGTATTCCTCCACGCGCTGGGCGTTGGGGGTGATGGTAGCGCACTTGACTGCCACACCATACTTCTTGTTGGCAAGGGCGGCATCCATGGTCACCTGATCCTGGGTGGCATCCCGGTTGGGCAGGCCCAGATCGTAGTACTCGGTCTTCAGATCCACAAAGGGCAGGATGAGCTCCTCCTTGATGATCTTCCAGAGCACACGGGTCATCTCGTCGCCATCCATCTCCACCAGCGGCGTGGTCATCTTGATCTTTTCCATAACAGTTTCCCTTTCCTCTGATATTGTGACCCCCGGCGGCACTGCCAGATGCTCTGCCGGGAGGTTCGGCTTTATTGATACGCGGCCGCCAGCTTTTCCAGCGCGGGCAGGCTGCGCTTTACCTTTTCGGTGTCGATGCAGTAGGCAAGGCGGACATAGCCCGTTACGCCAAAGGTATCGCTGGGCACCAGCAGCAGGTCAAATTCCCTGGCCCTGCGGCAGAAGGCGTTGGCATCCTCCTCCAGCGCCTTGGGGAAGAGATAGAAGGTGCCGCCGGGCCGCTCCACCTCAAAGCCCAGCGCTTTCAGCTTGTTGTAAAGCAGATCCATATTGGTCTCGTAGACGCTCAGGTCGCTGGTCACATCCAGGCAGCGGCTCACGGCGCGCTGGATGATGCTGGGCGGGCAGTTGTGGCCGGTAAAGCGGGAGATCTGGGCCATCATATCCACCAGCACCTCCTCGCCCTCACAGCCGGGGCGCACGGCCACATAGCCCAGGCGCTCACCGGGCAGGCTCAGGCTCTTGGAGAAGGAGAAGCAGGTCAGGGTGTGGGGGTAGAACGCCGCCGGGTAGGGCACGGCCCTGCCGTCAAAGGCGATATCCCGGTAGGGCTCGTCGCTGACAAGGAAGATGTTGTGGCCGTAGGCCCGGCTCTTCTCGGTCAGGATCTCCGCCAGCCGGGTCAGGGTGTCGGAGGAGTAGACCACACCGGTGGGGTTATTGGGGGTGTTGATGAGGACGCAGGTGACCTTCTCGGTCAGCATCTGCTCAAAGGCCTCCAGATTGGGCTGGAAGGCCGGGGCCTGGGGCGGCACCACCCTGAGATGGGCACCGGTGCCCTCCACATAGGGGCCGTACTCCGGGAAGTAGGGGGCAAAGGTCAGCACCTCATCCCCGGGCCGGGTCACGGCGCGCAGGGCATGGGCAATGGCACCCGCCGCGCCCGTGGTGGGAAAGATATCTTTCTGCGCATAGGGCAGGCCGAAGGTCCTGTTCAGGTGGGCCGCCACGGCGGTGCGGAACTCCGGGTCGCCCTGGCTGGGGCAGTAGCCATGCAGGGCCACCGGGTCCTCTTGTGCCAGCAGCTCCTGCATGGCGGCGGTGAACCGCTCCGGGCAGGGCACGCTGGGGTTGCCCAGCGAGTAATCAAACACGTTCTCGTAACCGATCTGGGCCGCGCGCTGCTTGCCGTACATAAAGGTCTCGCGGATGACGCTCTTGTGGGCCAGCATCCCGCGGTAAGTTTCGTTCAGCATAAGTTCCTTCCCCTCTAAAACACAAATTTATTTTTCGTGGGCAGCAGACGCATAGCTCTGCTCTACTTTCACCACACAGCTGTATTTCGGGTCCTGCTCATGGACGAACTGGCACATGGCGGCCAGCATCTCGTCCTTGTTCCCGGTATAGCCCGCCGGGAACTCCAGATCGAACAGGACATTCGTATGGGTATCCCCCGGCACGATGCGCAGGTCGTGGATCGAAAGGCAGGGGTCGAGCTGGCGGGCCTTTTCCATCAGGCGGGTGCGCAGCACGCCCACCGCCGCATCGGTGGTGACGATGGGGTCATAGTGGATGGTCACCTGCAGGCCGTCCCGCTTTATAAAATCGTTCTCGATGTTGTCGATGACATCGTGGGCCTTGAGCGGGTCGGTCTCTGCCGGGAACTCGATGTGGAGGGATGCGAACTGATGCCCCGGGCCGTAATCGTGCACCATGAGGTCGTGCATCCCCAGCACGCCGGGGTAGCCCATGACCGTCTGCTCAATGTGCTCCACCAGCTCCGGGCTGGGGCTCTCGCCCAGCAGGGGGCTCAGGGTGTCCATGACCAGCCCCCAGCCCGACCAGAGGATGAAGGCTGCCACGGCCACGCCCATGATGCCGTCCAGCCGCGCCCAGCCCGTCAGGCTGCAGACCACGGTGGAGACCAGCACCGCGCCGGTGGTCAGCACGTCGTTGCGGCTGTCGGCGGCAGTGGCCATCAGGGTCTCGGAGCCGATGGTGCGGCCGATGGTGCGGTTGAAGCCGCTCATCCAGAGCTTGACGAGGATGGATGCGGCCAGCACGCCCACGCTCAGCCAGCTGAACACCACGGGGGTGGGGTGGAACGCCTTGACCACCGACTCCTTGAGCAGGGAAAAGCCGATGCCCAGGATGGTCACACTGACCACCAGACCGGCCAGATATTCATAGCGGGCGTGGCCGTAGGGATGCTCGGCATCCGGGGCCCTGGCGGCCAGCCGGAAGCCGATGAGGCTGACCACGTTGGACGAAGCGTCCGAGAGGTTGTTCAAAGCATCCGCCATGATGGCGATGGAGCCGAACAGGGTGCCTGCCAGCAGCTTGCCCAGGCAGAGCAACAGGTTGCAGGCCATACCCACACTGCTGGCAAGGTTGCCGTAGGCCGTGCGGGTGGCAGGGTCCTGGGGATTATTGGGATGCCGGATGAACCGGCGGATCAGGAATTGCGTCATATCTATCTTTCATCTCCAGAAGTGCGTTCAAAAAATACGACTTAGGTATAGTATAGCACCCAGCTTTACCGTTGTGAAGCGTTCACCCATGAAACTGCGGCTTGTCAGGCGGCAGTTTTGTGAATTTGCTTCTTGTTGCAATCAAAAAAGAGCTGCCGCGCGCCCCTTTGCCAACACTTTGGTTGGCAGAGAGCGCCGCAGCAGCCCCTTTTACAGTTCCGTCAAGGGAACTCAGACATTCTTGGCAGAGGGCTTGCTCAGATCCACGCCGCGGATGATCTTGCGCACGGGCAGGATGCTCTTGGCGTTCATGGACAGCTCGTCCACACCCATCCGCAGGAAGGTCTCGGTGAGGGCGGTATCCGCGCCCAGCTCACCGCAGATGCCCACCCAGATGCCGTGGCGGTGGCCCGCCTCAATGGTCATCCGGATGGCCTTCAGCACAGCGGGGTGGTGGGGGTCAAAGAAGGGCTCCAGCTTGGCGTTCTGGCGGTCCAGCGCGCAGGTGTACTGGGTCAGGTCGTTGGTGCCGATGGAGAAGAAATCGCACTCCTGGGCCAGATCGTCCGCCACCAGAACTGCGGCGGGGGTCTCGATCATGGTGCCCACCTCGATCTTGTCGCTGAACTTCTTGCCCTCGGCGGTCAGCTCCGCCTTGCACTCCTCCAGCACGGCCTTGGCATCCTGCAGCTCCCGCAGACTGGTGATCATGGGGAACATAATGCTCATGTTGCCGTAGGCAGAAGCGCGCAGCAGGGCCCGCAGCTGGGTCTTGAAGAAATCCCTGCGGGTCAGGCAGATACGGATGGCGCGGTAGCCCAGCGCGGGGTTGTCCTCGTGGTCGAGCTTCATGTAGTCCACGGTCTTGTCCGCGCCGATATCACAGGTGCGCACGACCACCTTTTTGGGGGCCAGGCTCTCCAGCACCTGCTTGTAGGCCTCGAACTGGTATTCCTCGGTGGGGTAATCCGTGCAGTTCAGGTAAACGAATTCGGTGCGGAACAGGCCCACGCCGCCCGCGTCGTTCTGCTGGACCGCGCCCACATCGCTCATGCCGCCGATGTTGGCAAAGACCTGCACAGTCTTGCCGTCCAGCGTGGTGTTGGGCTTGCCCTTGAGCTCGGCCAGCAGGGCCAGCTTCTTCTGGTCCTCCTGCTGGCGCTTTTTCAGGCTCTCCAGCAGATCGGGGGTGGGGTCCACATACACGCAGGCGTTGTAGCCGTCCACCACAGCCATCTTGCCGTCCCAATCTTCCTGGATCTCCTTGCACTGGATCAGGGCGGGGATGTTCATGCTGCGGGCCAGAATGGCGGTGTGGCTGTTGGAGCTGCCCTCCCGGGTGATGAAGCCCAGCAGCAGGCTCTTGTCCATCCGCACCGTCTCCGAGGGTGCCAGATCCTCTGCCACCAGGATGCTGGGCTCCGTGCCCTGCAGGGTGGCATTGTCCACGCCCTGCAGGATGTCCAGCATGGCCTGTGCAATGTCGATGACATCGGCGCTGCGGGCCTGTAAATAGGGGTCGTCCATGGCGGCAAACACGGCGGCCTGGTTGTCGCCCGCTTTCTTGACGGCATACTCCGCACACATGTGCTGGCCGTTGATGATCTCCTTGATGGCATCCACAAAGTCATCGTCATCCAGCATCATGGCATGGATGTTGAACACCTCGGCAATGTCCTCGCCTGCCTCGGCCAGTGCCTTTTCATACAGGGCAGTCTGCTGGTCAATGGCTTTGGCCCGGGCCTCTTCAAAGCGGGCTTCCTCTGCCGCCGTGTCCGCGACCTGGGCGGTGGAGATCACGGTATCTTTTTTCTTGTAAATTTTCAGCTTGCCGATGGCAATGCCGTTCAGGATGCTTTTACCGGTTCCTACCTGCATCGTTCTCTCTCCTTTGTTGAGAATTTAGTGCGAAAAAGCCCCCGCAGGGTCTCCCGCAAGGGCTTTTGTCCGCAGATTCAAAGATCAGACGTTCTCGGTCAGGAACTTCTGAATGGCCTCGGCAGCGGCGGCCTCATCGTCGCCCTCCACCTTCACGGTCACGGTGTCGCCCTGCTTGACACCCATGCCCATCAGAGCCATCAGTTTGCGCAGGTCGCAGCTCTTGCCGTCCTTTTCCAGGGTAGCGGTGCTGGCAAAGCCCTTGGCCACCTTCACGAGCAGACCGGCCGGACGAGCGTGGATGCCGCATGCATCCTTAACAGTATACTGGAATTCCTTCATGATCATTTTCTCCTTACTTCATCCCGTTTCAGATCCGGACGGTCCTGCCACTCCGGACGCAGCCGATTTTGCTGCGGGATGCTACTATTATTATAAACCCGCTTCGTTATTTTTTCATCATCCCATATTGCTGATTTTTAGCCAGAAATTTTGGTGCTATTGAACAGAAGTTTTGCCCCCATTTTTCCACCGGATTCATTCGACAGGGTACCCCTCGGCATCCAGGGGCAGGTCGGTGTACTGCGCCTCCTCGGGCACCACGGAGTCCGGCTCCCCGCTGGTCTGCTGGCTCTGCCCGGCCGCGCCCAGCTCCTCATCATGGCGCTCTCCCCAGTCGCCGCTGTAATCCTCACCGGACACCTGCTGGGCATCCTGCTGCTCGGCCTGCGCCATTGCGGTCTGGGCATCCTTCAGGCCGATCACCGTGCCCGACGGCTTTTCCAGCAGGTAGGCCCCCACGGCCTTTTTGCGGTAGACCAGCAGCACGCCATAGCGGCTGGTCTCTCCGCTGCTGGCCGCCGGGATCAGGGCGGTCCACTTTTCCACGGTTTTCCCTTTGTAGCGGGTAAGATCCATCCCGCTTTGCTGCACCACCCCGTTGAAGGCCGAAAAGCTGTCGTCCCATTTGCGGGGGATCTTGACCTTATCTGCCGTGATGGACGTGCCGTCCACATCCAGCCCATAGCCCGTGAACCAGGTCTGGATGTCCTGTGCGCTCTCGATCCGGTTCACCCCGGCCGCTGCCGCCACCGTGCGGGTGCTGATGTACCGCCCCAGAAAGGCGCTGAAGATCACCAGCGCACAGCAGAGCGCACCGGCCCCCACCTTTTTCAAGCTCGTCTTGTTCAGCGTTACCACAAACATACCGTTCCCTCCCACCCGTTTTGTTCTGAAAAGAATATATGGGGCGGGCAGGCAGAATATGTTTGGCACCACCAAAAGAGCCCCCGCCGGAATAGACCGGCGGGGGCTTTTTCTCATAGCGGTAAGTTCAGGATCACTCGATCAGGCCGTTCAGCAGGGCCAGGCACTTGCGGCTGTGCAGCTTGCGGATGGCCTTGGCCTCGATCTGGCGGACACGCTCACGGGTGACACCGAAGTCGCGGCCCACCTCCTCCAGCGTGCGGGGGCGGCCATCGTCCAGACCAAAGCGCAGGCGGATGACCTTTTCCTCACGGGGGGTCAGGCTCTTGAGGGCCTGATTGATCTGCTGGGCCACCATGGCGCGGTCCGCTGCCTTGCCGGGGGCCTCGGCGTTCTCGTCGGCCACGAAATCGCCCAGGGAGGAATCTTCTTCCTCGCCCACGGGGCTTTCCAGGCTGGCGGGTTCCTGCGCCATGCGCTGGATCTCGCGCACGCGCTCCACGCTCATATCCATGGCCTTTGCCAGCTCCTCGGGGGTGGGCTCGTGGCCGTTCTGGTAGACCAGCTGGTTGGTGGCCTGACGCATCCGGTTGATGGTCTCGACCATGTGCACCGGGATGCGGATGGTGCGGGCCTGATCCGCAATGGCGCGGGTGATGGCCTGACGGATCCACCAGGTGGCGTAGGTGGAGAAGCGGAAGCCACGGTCACAGTCAAACTTCTCGGCGGCCTTGATCAGGCCGATGTTGCCCTCCTGGATCAGGTCCAGGAACGCCAGATTGTGGCCGACATGCTTCTTGGCGATGGAGACCACCAGACGCAGGTTGGCCTCGCTCAGGCTGCGGCGGGCGTTCAGGCCGTCGCGGCGGATCTTGAGCAGCTCCTGGCGGCGCTCCTCCGTCAGAGGGCCGTTCTCAACAGCCTCCATGGCCTCCTCTTCGGCAGCCTTTTCCTCGTCGTCCTCGCTGGACTTGGTGTTGCCGTCCTCGTCCAGATCCTCGGTATAGCTCCGGCTGTTCTCATCCTCCTCGAACGAGAAGCGGGCGCTGTTCTTTTTGATGTACTCAGGCGCGCCGTACTTCTGGCGGTCGGCCTGAAGGATGTGGGCAGCCTCGGCACCGGCGTGGATGCGCTTGCTCAGGTCCACTTCCTGCTCCGCGCTCAGCAGCGGGATCTGACCGATCTGCTTGAGGTAGTTCTTCACAGGGTCATCCAGCAGCTCATCCATGGCAGCCTTCAGGTCTGCGGGGTTCTCCTCTGCCGGGTCGTCCTCATTTTCATCGCCCAGGCCCAGCTCATCGCTGTTTGCCTCGGCACTTTCCACCTCTGCCATGATGCCTTCCACATCCAGGCTGGTGTCACCGTCGGCCTCGTCATCCAGAATTTTGATGCCGCGCTCCTCCAGAAGCGTGTAAAGCGTTTCCACATCCATCCGGCACTGGGAAGCCAGTGTCTTGGCCTCGCCCGCCGTCAGGGTGCCTTCGCCCTTCGTCAACAGTTCCTTCAAAGTCATGCCCATTTCGCTCTCTCCTTTTCACCGCGGCGCTGGCTGCGCCGTAAGTGATATCGTATCATAAGTTTTGCCGCTGCGGGATGGTTCAAATCACCAGGCCGCCGTTCACACCGAACACCTGCCCGGTGATGTAACCGGCGCTTTCGCCTGCCAGGAACACCAGCAGCTGCGCCACCTCGTCCGCGCTGCCCAGGCGGCCCACGGGGGTCTCCTCGGCCAGCGCAGCCTTATCCTCTGCCGTAAAGGCAGCCATCATATCGGTGTCGATGACACCCGGAGCCACGCAGTTCACGGTGATGCCGCTGGGCCCCTCCTCTTTGGCAAGGGCCTTGGTCAGGCCGATCAGGCCCGCCTTGGCAGCGGAGTAATGCACCTCGCAGCTGCCGCCGGTCTGGCCCCACATACTGCTCACGGTCAGGATGCGGCCCGACTTGCGGCGGATCATGCCCGGCAGGGCCAGCTGGCACAGGTGGAACGCGCCGCTCAGGTTCACGTCCAGCATGTGCTGCCACTCCTCCGGGGTGATATCGGTGAACAGCTTCTGCTGGGCAATGCCCGCGTTGCTCACCAGCACATCCACATGGCCCACGGCCTGCTCCACGGTGTGGAACGCCACCTCACAGCTGGCGCGGGAGGCCACGTCGCACTGGACCGCCAGCAGGCCCGGCAGCGCCTTTTCCAGCGCCGCCGCCGCCTCGGCGTGGGTGTGGTAGAGCACCGCCACCCGGTAGCCCGCCTGCCAGAAGGCGCGGGCCGCCGCGGCTCCGATGCCCCGGTCGCCGCCCGAGATCAGCACGCAGCGCCCATTGGCCGCAGGGACTGCCAGTTCCGGCACAGGCTCCACCGGCGGTTCCGTTTCTGCTGCCGGTTCTGTTTCCGCGGCCGGTTCCGTTTCCGCGGCCGGTTCCGGCGCAGGGGCCCGGGATGCCTCGTCCTCATCGCTCAGGTCAAAGGTCAGTTCAAATTCATCATCGTACAAGAGTCAGCCCTCCTGCCGTTTGTTCTCTGCCTGCAAAAAATCCCGCAGGCAGGAAGGTCCCGCCCTCCACCGCACCCATGGGCTGCGCTCTGCTCCTCTTTCCGGTCAAGGCCGGTCCTGCGGCGAGCCCGCTGGTCTGTGCGAGTGTTTTCGACAAGTTACCATTAAATAATATAACACAATTCGACGAAAAAAGAAAGTGGGAACCGCCGTCTTTTCACGCAGTTCCCACTTTTTTTCACGTTCTCAGGGGGTCACGGGCGGTTTCCAGCGGGGCTTTGCGGCCCGCTGCTCCCGCAGCCGGAGAAAAAACGCCTGCAGCAGCGCCTGCGCCTCCTCCGCCCGCAGGCCGCTTTCCACCACCGGATGGTGGTTGAACGGCAGGGCGAACAGGTCGGTCACGCTGCCGCAGCACCCGGCCTTGGTATCCGCCGCGCCGTACACCACCCGCCTGATCCGGCTGTTGATGATGCCGCCGCTGCACATGGGGCAGGGCTCCAGCGTAACGAACAACTCACACTGCCACAGCCGCCAGCCGCCCAGCTTTTTGCAGGCCGCGTCAATGGCCAGCAGCTCGGCGTGGTGGAGGGCGTTTTTCTCGGTCTCGCGGGTGTTGTGGGCGGCGGCGATGATCTCGCCGTTCCGGGCCACCACCGCGCCCACGGGCACCTCGCCCAGCGCGGCGGCCCGTGCGGCCTCCTCCAGCGCAGCGCCCATCAGCTCATAGTCGGTCATCCCATTCCCCTTTCTGCCAGCGCCCGGGCCAGCACCAGCCCATTGTTCAGGATATGCAGCACCACCCCGGGTGCAGGACTGTCGGTCTGCTCTGCGGCCCATCCGAAAATGAGCCCCATGCCCAGCGCGTAGCACTTTTCGGTCAGCGTCCCGTGCAGGGCCGCAAAGAGCACAGCCTGGCAGAGGTTTGCCGGGTGCTCCCCCAGCGGCCGCAGCAGGCGCAGCAGCGCCCCCCGGAACACCAGCTCCTCGGCCAGCGGCAGCACCAGCAGGCTGCGCAGCGTACCGGGCACGCCCTGCGGCAGCTCTGCCGCCCCGCCGGGAACCAGCACACACCAGACCGCCGCCAGCCCGGCCCAGGCCAGTGCTGCGATGCCTGCCGCCCGCAGGCGGCGGTTCCGCTCTGACATCTTCTCCGTCCCCTCTCCGTTTGGGGCCGCGCTGTTCCGCTGCTTCGGGCGCACAGCGCACCGCCCCGCAATGCCTGATGCCCATTGTATCATGTTTCGGCCCGTTTGTGCAAGAAAACGGAGCGGAATTGCGAAAATACGAAGAAATATTGATTCAAACAATTGACATTTTCCGTCGTCTCTGGTATATTCCTATACGACTTTTTGATTGATTTGGTCGGGTTATCCGTTCTTGGCCCCGTTGGAGGTATTACTATGATCCGCATTCTTACCGATTCCGCATCCGACATCCTGCCCGCTGAAGCCGAGCAGCTGGGCGTGACCGTCATCCCCCTGAACGTCACCCTGGAGGACGGCACCGTGCTCCGGGACGGCGTGGACATGACCCCCACCGTGTATTACGGCGTGATGGCCCGCTGCCACAAGCTGCCCACCACCAGCCAGCCCAGCCCTGAGCTGTTCCAGCGCTTCTTCCTTGAGGCGGCTGCCGCCGGGGACGAAGTGGTGGGCATCTTCCTCTCCCACGAGCTGTCCGGCACCTGCCAGTGCGCCCGGCTGGCCGCAGACATGGCCAATGTGGACAATGTCCTCTTTGTGGATTCCGAGAACGTCTGCCTGGGCGAGAGCCTGCTGGTGCGGCTGGCTGTTCAACTGCGGGATGCCGGAAAGACTGCCGGGCAGATCGCCGCCACCCTTGAGCACGCCAAGGAGCATCTGCATCTGGTGGCTGTCATCGACGACCTGAAGTATCTGCGCAAGGGCGGCCGCCTGCCCGCCGCCGTGGCCGTGGCCGGTGGGATGCTGGGCATCAAGCCCCTCATCACCATCAAGGAGGGCAAGGTCGTTATGGCGGGCAAGGCCCGGGGCCTGCCCGGCGCTTACGTTGCCCTGTTCAAGAAGATCGAGGAGCTGGGCGGCATCAGCACCTGCGCCGACGCGCTGGCCGGTTACACCCTCTCCCCCCGCGAGGTGCAGCCCATCCAGACCTACCTGCAGGAGAATCTGGGCCGGAACGAGGCCCTTGTGCGCCAGATCGGCTGCGTCATCGGCACCCACGCCGGCCCCGGCGCGTTCGGCCTGGCCTTCCTCGATGAAGGCTTCACCTTCTGAACTTACCCAATCAAAAAGAGGAACTGCTTTCCCGGCAGTTCCTCTTTTTTGTTGGTTCACAGCACCGCGTCCGAGACGATCTTGCCCAGCAGGAGCACCAGAACCACAAGCATCATGGGGCGGATAAACTTTGCGCCGTTCTTGAGGGCGAAGTGGGAACCCAGCAGGTTGCCCACAATGCCGCTGATGGCACAGGGGATGCCGATGGAGAACACCACCAGCCCGCTGGAAAGATACGTTACCAGGCTGGCGTAGTTGCTGGCAAGGTTGAGCACCTTGGCGTTGCCGCCCGCCGTGCGCAGGTCAAAGCCCATCAGGGTGGTAAAGGCGATGATGGCAAAGGTGCCGGTGCCCGGGCCAAAGATGCCGTCGTACAGGCCGATGCCCAGCCCGATGGCAAGGGCCAGCACCGCCTTTTTGGCGTTCAGGGTGCCGTCGTCCCGGTTCTCGTCGGGCAGGTCCCGCCGCCAGAGGATGAGCACCGCCGCCACCGGCAGGATGATGAGCATCATGGTGCGCAGCACCTGATCGCTGAGCAGGAGCACGATGTGGGAGCCCAGTGCGCTGCCCACAAAGCTGCCCACAGCCGCCAGCAGGCCGACCCGGATGTTCATGGCTCCCTTCTGGAAGAACTGTGCCGTGGCAAAGGTGGTGCCGCAGGCCGCGCTGAATTTATTGGTGCCGTAGGTGTAATGCACCGGCAGGCCCGCAAACAGGTAGGCGGGCAGACTGATCAGACCGCCGCCCCCCGCCGCCGAGTCCACAAAGCCCGCAAACCCGGTCATCAGCATCAGAAACAGCAGCATTGGCAATGATAATGTAATTTCCATTCGTTCTACTTTCCCACTCTTTCGTTTACTTCAGATACAGCTTTCCCTCGCAGGCCAGGATCTGATCCAGGATCATCCGGGACACCCGGGCACCATAGACCATGGCGGGGTGGTCGTTGTACTCGATGATGTCATGGAACTCCTTGTTCATCAGAACGATCACATACTCGCCGTAGGGGGTGTGGATGATGCCGCCGTCGTTGCGGCAGGCGTTCATACTGCCGCTCTTGCTGGCCACCCAGATAAGCTCCGGCTCGCCGGTCTCCTCGCAGTCCAGATAGAACTGGGGGAAATCGTGGGTCAGCATGGTGTTGTAGTGCTGCTGGCGGAAGATGCCCAGCATGGCGGCGCTGGCTTCCCTGCTGACCAGCGTGCCCTTTGCCACCTGTGCAAACAGGGCGGCGTAGTCCCGGGGCGTGGTGGTGCCCAGCTTGTCGTAGCGGTCAAAGTGGAGGGGGTTGTGCAGGACGGTGTGCCCAAAGCCCAATTCCCGGATGCAGGCATTGATGGTGTCCAGCCCCAGGTAATCGATGATCATATTGGTGGCGATGTTGTCCGAGCAGATGATCATCATGGTGGCGGTGTCCTTCACCTTGAGCTTTGCCCCCACGCCCAGGGCCCGGAGCATCCCGGAGCCATCCACGAACTGGCTGGCCTCGTAGGTGATCTCCTCTTCCAGGTCAGCCCTGCCCCGGCTGGCCTGCAGATACAGCACCGCCAGAATGAACGCCTTGATGGTGGAGGCCGTCTCAAATTCCTCGTCGGCACCGATCTCCACCGTGCTGCCGCGCAGGTCATCCACAAAAACGCTCATCCTGCCCTGATAGGAATAGAGCTCGGCGGCAATGCGCTTTTCCAATGTCATATTCTGATCCATCTGGAATCCCTCAACTTTTCTATACTTTCCGTTATACTTTATCCTTACCGTTAAGACATTATTTTTGTTGATTCTGTTGTTTTTGTTGCATGTGTTCTCTCAACTACAACAAAATCAACAAATTCAACAAATTCTGAGATACCAACGGTGATTACAAGTTGTTTTCAAAGAAACGCTGTGCGTTGCGGAAGAAGATGGCTTCCACCTCATCCTCGGTGAAGCCCTCTTTCCGCAGGGCATCGGCCAGCAGGGGCATTTTGGAGCAGTCGCTCAGTTCCAGCTTGCCGCCAATGCCGTCAAAGTCACTGCCCAGACCGATGATTTCAATGCCGCCCACCTGCTTGAAATGGGCGGCGTGTTTGGCCATCAGGGCCGTGGTGCTGCGGCACAGGTCGGGGCTGGGCTGGTCATCCAGAAAGCCCGCGCAGTAGTTCAGGCCCACCAGACCGCCTTTTTCCGCCATGACCCGGATCATCTCATCGGTCAGGTTGCGGCAGTGGGGGGCCAGGGCGCGGCAGTTGGAGTGGCTGGCCGCAAAGGGGCGGGTGCTGTGCTCCGCAATGTCCCAGAAGCCTTTATCGGACAGGTGGCTCACATCGGCAATGATGTGCAGCCGCTCCATCTCGGCCAGGAACTCGAAGCCCTTCTCCTTCAGGCCGGTCTCGGTGTTGGGCATACAGGGCCAGATGGGGCCGTTGCCGGGCACCACGTTGGGGCTGGCCAGCTCGTTCTCGTGGTTCCAGGTCAGGGTCATCATCCGCACGCCCAGCTCGTACATCCGGCGCAGCACGCCCAGACTGCCCTTGCAGCAGCCTGCTTCCTCAATGGTCAGCATTCCGCTGATCTTGCCCGCCTCGGCGTTTTTGCGGATATCCTCGGGGCGGTAGACAGGGGCGATCCTGTCGGAATACCGCTCCATCATCCGCTTGAACACGTCGATCTCTTCCAGCGCCGTCACCAGCGGGTCCGCGCCCGGGGTGGGGTCGGCCAGATTCACAAAGGCGGCAAAGCACTGGAGCATGTAGTCGCCCTTCTCCAGCTTTTCCAGATCGATGTGGCCGTTGTTGTGGGCAAAGGTCTGCCCATCGCCCCGCATCTCCGCGCGCCGCAGCTCGCTCAGGGTGTCACAATGTAGATCAAAGACTTTCATAGATCGTTCTTCCTCCTATAACATCCTCGCCCTCTCAGTCAAAGCCTGACGGCTTTGCCAGCTCCCCCAAAAGGGGAGCCTCTGGCGGTTTCCCGAAACCTTGCGGGGGAATTGCCAGTGCCTCTCCCTTTGGGAGAGGTGGCATCCCGCAGGGATGACGGAGAGGGTGAGTTACTTTATCAGAACACACTCCCCACCGCATACAGACTCTTGACCAGATCTTCCCGGTACAGCGGGTCGGCGGGGTCAAGGCTGTTGATGACCACGCCGCCGCTGGCGGACGCGCCGGTGGAGTGGATGTAGCGGCCCTCGCCGAGGTAAAGGGCGATATGGCCGGGGAAGTAGAGGGCATCGCCCCGCTTTTTGTCCGCAAAGGGGATCTGGTGCATGGGCCAGCCCTCCACGATCCTGGCATCCCGGTAGATGAGCACGCCGCACTGCATATAGGCGCTGCTGACAAGGCCGGAACAATCAATGCCCCGGCCCGATTTGCCGCCCCAGCGGTACTCGGTGCCCAGATATTTTTTCGCCTGCGCACAGACGGCATCCCGGAACGCTTCCTCGCTGCCGTCGTACCACGCCTGCAGTGTCTGCGGCACCAGCTCCCCGGCGGTGACATTCCGGGCCTCGGCCAGCGCGTCATCAAAGGCCAGCCCCTCCCGCTGGGAGAACACAGCGGCCATCTCAAACCGCACCGGCTCCAGCGCCACGTCCCGGACATAGCCGGTGCGGCCATCCAGCAGGGCCACCCTGGCCCAGCCGGTGTGGGCCTCGGCTTCCTCGGGCGGCTCGGGCAGGCGGCAGAGCAGGCAGCCCCGCTCCAGCTCCAGCATCCGCACCCCCTGCACCTTGGGCAGGCTGAGCACATCGGTGGCACGGCCCACCAGCACCAGCGGCTGGGGCAGGTAGTCCCGCAGCGTATCCTCGCTGACAAATTTCAGCGCATCCCGCCGGACAAAGCCGTGGTATCCGTAAAAGGTGACCACCTCGGCCACCTCTGGGGAGAGGGGCACTCCCTCGGCAGTCACGCCGCCGGGGGCGGTGCGCACCTGACAGGCCTGACCGTACAGGCCCTCGTCCCCGATGGTGGAAACAAGGCCCGCCTCGCTCTGTTTCGTGGTCTGGGGCAGGTCGTAAATGGTCACGACAGGCCGGGCAAATATGGCGTATTGCATCATTCGGTTCCCTCCAACAAATTCAGCAGCTCCTCCGGCTTCATGCGCAGGATGGCACCATCCGCGCTGCCGGTGACGGTCTCGGCCAGATCCTGCTTGGCCTGCTGCAGCTCCACGATCTTTTCCTCAATGGTGTCCTGGGCGATGAGCTTGTACACCTGCACTGGGTTCTGCTGGCCGATGCGGTAGGCACGGTCGGTGGCCTGATTCTGAGCCGCCACGTTCCACCACGGGTCGTAGTGGATGACGATATCGGCGGCGGTCAGGTTCAGGCCGGTGCCGCCTGCCCGCAGGGAGATCAGGAACACGCTGGCTTCGCCGCCGTTGAAGCGGCGCACCAGCTCGGCACGCACCGGTTTGGGGGTGGAGCCCTGCAGGGTGAAGTGGCTCACGCCCTCCGCGTCCAGCCGCTTGGCCAGCAGCTCCAGCATGGAGGTAAACTGGCTGAACAGCAGGATGCGGTGCCCGCCCTCCACGGCACTGGTGACCAGCTCGATGCAGGCATCCAGCTTGGCGCTGCCGCCTGTCCAGTTGTCGGCAATGAGCCGGGGGTCGCAGCAGATCTCCCGCAGGCGCATGAGGACGGCGAACACCGCCATCTTGTCCTCAGGCTTGGCGGCCCGCAGCTTCTCCCGGGCATCCACCACGGCGGCAAGGTAGAGCTTGCGCTGTTCCTCTTCCAGCTCGATGCGGTAGACGTTCTCTGTCTTGGGGGGCAGCTCCTTCAGCACCTCGGACTTCATCCGGCGCAGGATGAACGGCCCGGTGAGCTGGTTCAGCCGCCGCACCGCCGCCGGGTCATTTTCCTGCGTGATGGGCTTTTCAAACCGGCTGCAGAAGCTCTTGTAGGGCGGCAGGTAGCCCGGCATCAGGAAGGAGAAGATGCTCCACAGCTCGCCCAGGCGGTTCTCCACGGGGGTGCCGGTCAGCGCAAAGCGGACACGGCTGTTCACCCCGCACACCGCCTTGTATTTCTGGGTGGTGTGGTTCTTGATGGCCTGGGCCTCGTCCAGGATACAGGCGTAGAATTTCTGGCTCTCGTAGAGGGTCTCGTCGCGGCGGAGCAGGTCGTAGCTGGTCACCACCACATCGGCCCCGTCCCACTGCTTGGCCAGCTGGGCCCGGTGGGCGGCATCCCCGTCCACCACAACGCAGTTCAGCTCCGGCGTGAACTTTTGGCATTCCTCGGCCCAGTTCAGCACCAGCGAGGCCGGGCAGACGATGAGGCTGGGCAGGGGGTTCCCGCCCTGCTCCCGGAGTGCCAGCAGATAGCTGAGCACCTGCACCGTCTTGCCCAGACCCATATCATCCGCAAGGATGCCGCCCATGCCGTAGCCATCCAGCGTGCGGAGCCAGCGGTAGCCGTCCCGCTGGTATTTTCGCAAAACTTTTTGTAGAGATGCAGGCGGTGTATACTCGCTGTCCTTCACCGCATGGAAGCTCCGGCTGAGCTGGCGGAAGGCATCGTCCCGGTTGAAGCGGATGCCGTTCTGCCCCGAGAGCGCCCAGTCCAGACTGGGGGCCCGGTACAGGGGCAGCCGGGCGTGGGTCTGGCCCAGTTTGGCCCCGGAAAGCTCCAGTGTCTCGTTCAGCTCGTCCAGCACCTCCATGGAATCGTCCAGCCGGAGCAGACGGCCATCGCGCAGGCGGTGGTAGCGCTTTTTCTGGTGGAGCGATCTCAGCAGGGCTTTCAGCTCTCCCACCGGGAACTCCCCCGTGTCCACCTCAAGGTCGAGCACGCTGCCGTGCACCGACACCCCCACCGAGATCTTCGGCGGTGCGGCCTGCATACTGCGGAAGGCATCGGTCAGGTAGACCTCGCCCTCGGCCAGCAGGGCCGGGATCCCCTCATCGAGGAAGCGGTAGACCGCATCCTCCTCATAGGCATCGTAGTGGGCGGCAAGGCCGTTGCCCATGGTGTCCGGCCCCGGCTCCAGATACCGCCCCAGCAGCCGCCCGGCCCTCTGTTCGGCGCGGGCATCCCGCAGCAGACCGGCAGGCCCCGGTTCCTCCGGCGTGACCCGGTCCTCGCCGTACAAAAATTCAAGGTGTGCCCGCACCGTTTCCCGCGTGGGCGCGTCGAGATAAAACTGCACCACCGGCTCCAACGGGATCTGATTCAGCAGCAGGCGTTCGGGGTCCTCAATGGTCACCTTGCTGCCCAGCTCTGGCAGGACATAGCTGCAAAAGGCGGTGGCATCCCCGGTGGTAAAGAACAGGCTCTTGCCGCACAGCGCCTCAAGGGCGGGCCGCATCCGGGCGCTTTCGGCCCGGTCCAGCTGCCAGATCGTATCCTCACTGTATAAATAGTCGTTGTCTAAACCCGTTTTCCACCCCAACGCAGGGGTCACGGACACCTCCACGCCGCCCCGGCGCTTTTCCACCCGCATGGTCAGGGCCGGGATGCCGGTCTTGAGGGTGTAGCCGCCCAGATTGCCGGTGGGGGCATAGAGGGCTACCAATCCATCAAAGATCTCGCCGTTCAGCGGGATGCCCCCGGCAGGCCCGTTGCGGGGCGCATTGCCGTAGCTGCGCAGGGCCGCCTCGGCCCCTTCCTTTGCGCTGAGCTGCCGCCGCAGCAGGCGGAGCAGCTGCTGTGCCTCCGGAGCAAAGGCCTCCCAGCTGTGCCGGAATTCCAGCGCCTTGCCGTAGCTGATGAAGCCGTGCTTCTCCACGGCCCGCAGCAGGTCCGGGATGCTCTTTACCACATACTGCCGCCCGCCGTCTGCCGAGATGCGCAGCCGCAGCCAGGGCAGCTCCCCGGGCAGCAGGGTCAGCTCCGGCTCCAGCTCTGCGGCGTGGGGGCGCAGCTCCGCGTGGCCGGTCACGCCGTCCACCTCGGCCAGCGCTCCCTCCTGATAGGCCTGGAGCAGCCGCCGTGCCTCGTAGTCAGATTCCGGTTCCTCGCCCCGCCATTTCTTGCCGAACAGCATCTCCAGGCTGGAGGCATAGCTGTCCCTGCGGGGCGGCTCCTCAGGCTGGGGCGTTTGCAGGTTTGCCGTGCCCCGCACCACGCCCGGGATGCTCTCCGGGCTCTCCGAGGGCTTCTGCGGCGCTCTGCCGGAAAGGCCCTGACTCTCGCTGTCCCGCATCAGCAGCGCGCCGATGTGCTTGCAGCAGGGCCCCTCGCCGTTTTCGTTGTAGGGGCAGGAGCAGCTGGCGCTGACAAAGCTGCCGTTTTCCCGCAGCCAGACCTGGGTCTGGTACAGGCTCCGCCCGCCGCCGCGCACGTCGGCGCTCAGGTGGCGCACGCCGTTCCCAGCCACTTCGCAATTCAGATCCTGTATCCGGTCCGTGTAGGCCTTGGCCCGCGCGAATATCGTGCCGCCCAGCAGGTAGCGGATCTCTTCCATGTCCATCCGGGGTCTCCCTCCCTCTGCAATGCTCTATTGGTTAAGCATACCGCACCGGCGGGCGGGATGCAAGGGGTGCCGGGAAAAAAATTCCGGAAAGCACAGAAGCGCCTCATCCGGGAGAGGATGAAGCGCTTCTGTACTTTGGGAATTTTGGAACACTCAGCCCGCATTGCGGTTTACGGGCCAAGTGGGGGTTGGTTTAGGGCTGCTCAGGCGTTCTGCTTGAGCTCCTGTGCTTTCTGCCATGCTTTCAGCACATCGATCTTGCTTACGGCGTTGTCGGGATAGAATTTCATCTCTTCCGGAGCCGTGCCCTCATCGTTCAGGTCAGGGATAAGCTCGTTTTCCATGGCCCAGCGGGCGGCGTGCTGCAGATCCATATCCCGCTCTTCCTGACCGACATCGGGGTAGAGCAGTTCGGATTCGGGCATGGATTTACCTGCATCCTCCCACAGCATCATGGCAAGGGCGCTGCGGTTGCTGGGGAAGTAGGGCAGAGCCATCAGCTTGCCTGAAAATTCAGCGCCCAGAGAATAGGCCTGATAGCCCAGCACTGCACCGCCCACAACAACAGTAGTGCCGATCACGATGGGGCCAACGATATCGGGCTCGTCATCTTCAATGGATGCATCCTGTGTCATGGCTTTCAGGGTCACGCCCTTTGCAGGCATCACAAAGGCAAAGCTTTCCTTATCCTGATAAGCGTTCGGATCATCCAGGCCGGTGATATCCCAGTGGCCAAATTTCAGACCGCTATCTGCAAAAGCATCCTTATCAAATGCAACACTCACCGTTGCACCCTCGGGGACATTAAAGGAACCGTCCTCGTTGGCATTCTTTTTAACGATCTCGGTGATATCCTCAGGGTCAGCACCATCCTTGCCGGACACTGTTACGCTGGTGATAACGCCGTCCTTCAAGGTCAGGATGGGCATTTCAGACACAACAAAGTCTTTTTTGTCCGTTGTCAGCTCATTCTTATCCTTCTTGACAGCAGCGGTCAGGATCTGCTTGCCGGTCTCCTTGGGAGTAATGCGGAACTCTTTCTCAACCTCACCGTCACCCAGACCGATTTTCAGGCCGCCTTCCGGCATGGGCTTGTACTCGCCGCTTTCTTTGTCCTTATACTCGATCTCGCTGTTCTTGTTGCCGAAGTCGATGAATGCCTCACCCAGCTTGGCATCATCATTGGGGGTAACCTTTACGGTAAAGTCCTTGCTCTCGCCCTCTTTGATGACGGCATCCTCCAGGCCCTCAATGGCCACAGCGGTGTGGACACGACCCGCAACGGTATAGTCCTTGTCCGCCGTGCCCAGCTCTACATCATCCCGCACCACAGCTGCGGTCAGCTTCTGGTCACCGGCATTTTTGGGGGTAATGCGGAACGCATAATCTTTCCTGCCACCGGTCAGGTCAATGTTGTTCAGGCCGTTTTCCGGCATGCGATGATACACACCGTTGTCGTCCTTATACTCGATCTCGCTGTTCTTGTCACCAAAGGTCAGCGTACCGGTACCGGTGCTGTTCTCATGGGTAAGGGTCACGGTAAACTCTGCCGGGTCTTCTGCTTTGATCTCACTCTTCAGACCGTTGATGGTCACGCCGACCTTCTTGGAAAGGCAGCGATATTCCTTGCCATCCTCGGTTTTATAGCCCACCAGATAGTCCGCATTCGCACTCGTCAGGTTCAGTTTTTTCTGATACTCTCCCGTGGTGGCTGTCGTCAGTTGACGGCCATCGCCGGGGTCAGCGCAGGCAACGGTTGCATTGTGATCGAAAGTCTCTTCAATCGTGATCTGCTTGTCAGTGTTCAGATAGATATCCTCGCCATTGCCGCTGAATTCTGCATTCTTCAGGACAACACTGCCGCCCTGCAGATGGATACCCTTAACGCTATCTTTAAATGTTCCACTAACAACTGTTACAACACCACTTACGCTATAGAGAGCCGCATCATTCTGCGCTACCACTTCAGGATTCTCCTGAATGGTCATCGTTCCGCTTCTTTCATTATTGATTGCCCTACTATTGATACTTTTGTAGTTTCCTCCGTCAATAATCACCGTTCCCGCACGGTTTGTTACTGCAAAGCCATTCTGGCATTCCGCAGTAACTTTATTCAGCGTCATCTTACCCAGACTGTTCCAAAGCGTTGCTTGTTCAACTGTAGTATAGCTTCCACCATTGATAATGGCACTTCCAGCAGGTGCATTCGGGTTTATACCCCATGTTGCCACAAAACCACAGTTGCTCATGTTCGTAGTGACGTTATAGTTATCATTATTATTATTGATTGTTACGCCACCTGTAGGTCTCACATTAATCAAATAGGAAATTTCCTTGCTCTCATCATGGTAACCTTCAAATCCATAAGTAATATTTCCGACGATATTGATTGTTACGCCTGTAGCAGTGATTTTGATAGGGAAGTTATAATCTCCTCTCATCTGATAGGTTTTATTCGCTTCATCAATGGTGTACACACCACCGTTGTAGTCATTTGGAATCAATGTTCCCTTACTCGAATCAATTTCCTCCTCCGCAAATGCCGACACTGCCCCCGCAGGCAGGAATGTCAGCATCATACTGAATGCCAGTAAGAGGCTGATGAGCCGTTTTTTCATAAAAATCCTCCTTTGTCAGTCATACATACTCCCAGTTTCTCTATGGAAAGCGCCTGGACAAAAAGGAAAAGCGCCGCACCAGCCAAATGGCTGGTACAACGCTTTGCGTTTTGTACTTTAGGGGTGCTCGCCCTCTCTATCTATGCTTTAACCCGCCGCTTCTCTCAAGGGCAGGGTGATCGTGGTACCCGGAAAAGCTACTCCCATAAACTTCTCCATAACCCCGCACCGGCTGCCCTTTGGGGGGTGCCGGCACATTTCCGCATAGTCGAAGAGGGTTGCAGAGCAAAGTGCAGCTGACAGCCCATACCGGGCCTTCCGCCTTGCGTCACAGCCTTCCGACCGGTTTGCCGATCCTTCCTTTTTGATGGTAAGGAACTTTCCACATTTTATCATACCCCCCCCTATAAAAAATCAAGGGGTCTGAGCAATGTTTGTGAACACTCACAAATCCATGTGATTTTTTCGGGATACTTTGATGAAAAGGCACACGCACAACAAAAAAGCCCTGAGACTTTCATCTCAGAGCTTTCGTTTAAGTCGGCGACTACCTATTTTCACGCGCCGTTTCCAGCGAACTATCTTGGGCACGAGTGAGCTTAACTTCTGTGTTCGGAATGGGAACAGGTGGAACCTCACCGTCATCGTCACCGACCAATATGACTGGCTCAGTATAACATTTCTGTTTTACTTTGTCCAGTATTTCTTGAAGGACGTGCCTTCAAAACTGAATAATCACTGCTCACATTTTATCATTGACTTGAGAATTCAAGCGAATTGTGGTCAAGCCCTCGATCTATTAGTACACACTTGCTGAATGGATCGCTCCACTTACACATCGTGCCTATCAACCTCGTAGTCTACAAGGGATCTTACCTGAT
>OGNR01000241.1_pt1 | contig 33538 bp, 25 predicted proteins | sample 1573501 | NCBI WGS metagenome assembly OGNR01 (sample SAMEA2581918, study PRJEB24529) | metagenome | biome: Human gut stool | place: China | collected 2011 | reverse complement strand
CTTTCCTCAGAGCGGTCAAAGCCGCCCCGCCGCCGTATGTTCCACTCGTTTTCCGTTCCCCATGATACCATAAAAAAACAAGATTTGCAAGTGACGATGAAATTTGGTATAATAAATCTAAATATGGCGTGAAATTTTTGGGAGGGACAAAGGATGCAGCTGCTTTTCAATGTCCCGCCCGAAGCCGATGGCGTGCTGCTGCGCGGCTTTCTGCGCCGGTGTGCCGTCTCCACGGAGCTGGCCCGGGCGGTCAAATTCCATGGCAGCGGCTTTTTTGCGGACGATGTTCCCATTCTGGCCAACCGCCGTGTGCAGGCAGGGCAGGTGATCCGCTTTGCGCTGCCCGCCGACGGCCCCGGTGTGGAGCCCCAGCCTGAGATCCCGGTCAGGGTCGTTTACGAGGATGCCTTTGCCGTGGTGCTGGAAAAACCGCCCCATCTGGCGGTCCACCCCACCCTGAACTACCCCCGGGGCACCTTGGCCAACGGCTATGCCGCCTGGGCGGCTGCCCACGGCGAAAGCCCGGTGTTCCGCCCGGTGAACCGGATCGATAAAGACACCAGCGGGCTGGTGCTGGCCGCAAAGAACGGCTATGCCGCGCCCCTGCTGGCCGAGGGCGTAGAGAAACTCTATTACGCCATTGTAGAGGGCGAACTGCCCCTTGGCCCCGGGATCATCGATGCCCCCATTGGCCGGAGAGGGGACAGCATCATCGGGCGGTGCGTGACCCCCGAGGGCAAGCCCAGCCGCACCGAGTATACCATATTAAAGTCAGAGCATGGCCTGAGCCTTGCCGCCTGTGTTCCCGTGACGGGCCGCACCCATCAGATCCGGGTGCACTTTGCATCCATAGGCCACCCGCTGGCCGGAGACGACCTTTACGGCGGGCACCGTGACCGCATTGCCCGGCAGGCGCTCCATTGCGCCCGGCAGAGTTTCCGGGTGCCGGCTTACACCGAGGTGCCCGGCGGCATCCGGCTGGAAACGCCGGTGGAGGAACACGCCCGCACCGTTGCAGTGGAGAGCCCCCTGCCCGAGGATATGCGGGCATTGCTGGACGCTGAAATATGAAAATAAAGTGAAACCTCTGTGAAAGCTCTGCCCAAATTCTGTGACAAACCTTGTATCAGCCCGGGCAGGGTGTATAATTGATATAAATTTGTAACTTTCGACCCAAAACGTCAGGAAGGAGCAACCCCTTTTGATCGAAGAAAAAACAAAGGAGCCGCAGAGCCAGGCTCCTGCAGCGCCGGTGAAGGGCAGAGAAAAACTGCGAAGCTTCTGGGCAAAGGTCCAGATCTCCGGCCTGCTGCGGCGGCACCGTTTCCGCCGCAAAACGCAGCGGCACATGAATGATGTGACCAAAAAGCTGCGGGCCAGTGCCGTGGTGCTGGCAGTTGGCGAGGCACTTTATGCACTGGGCTTTGCGGCAGAGTACATGGTGGTGCGCACAGGGCGCGGTATTGCTGCCGTGGCGCGCGGACTGGCCCGCTGGTGCAGGAATGCCCTGCATACCATCATTGCAACAGCCTTTCCCGGTGCGGCGCAGATGTTCAAGGATCTGCTGGCACCGCTTTACCTGTTTTTCAAAGGCCTCGGCGCTGTGGCGGCCCACGCCAACGACGTGCGCCGGGAGCGGGGCTTTGGCGCTTCCGTAAAAGCGGCCGGGTGCTATTTTGTGGGCGGGCTCAAGCGCAACCTGAGCCTGCTGCCCCGGACAGCAATGTACATCCTGCCCCTGTGTATGCTGGCCGTGTTCGTCACGGTCTGGAACAGGACCATGGCCCAGCCCTATGCGCTGGCTGTGCAGGTGAACGGCCAGACCGTTGGCTATGTGGCCAATGAGGAAGTGTTCAACCTCGCAAAAGAGGATGTGATGCAGCGCATCAACTACGCCGGTTCGGACAAGACCGAGCTGACCATCGAGCCGACCTATACCATCACCGTGACCCACAAGACCATGGACGAGAGCGAGACGGCAAACGCCATTCTGCAGAGCGCCAGTGACCAGATCAGTGAGGGCACCGCTCTGTATCTGGACGGGGAACTGACGGCAGTCTGCTCCGACGGTGACACCCTGCGCGGCTATCTGGAGAGCCTGCTGGCCCCCTACGAGGATCAGGCAGACGAGAATATCAGCGTGGGCTTTAGCAAAAATGTGACGCTGGAAGATGGAGTCTATTTCAACGACAGCTTTGAGGATGACAATTCCATTGAGAATATGCTGACCGGCGTGCAGCAGCAGGAGAAGATCTACACGGTCAAGGCGGGCGATACCCTGTGGGCCATTGCCCAGAAGAACGACCTGACCTTCCGGGAGCTGTGTGCCCTGAATACGAATTTCAAGGGTGCTCCCCTGGCCGAGGACTCCAATATCCAGGAGGGCGACCAGCTGATCGTGACCAAGCAGGAGGCTCTGCTGGAAGTTCGCATCACCAAGGTGGAGACGCGGGAGGAGGAGATCCCCTTCGGCACCGAGACCACCCAGTCCAACGAGTACACCAAGGGAACCACCAAGACCCTGCAGGAGGGCGAGAACGGCCTGCGCCGCGTCACCATGCAGAACGTCTACGATACCAACGGCGTGCTGCTGGAGCAGACCATCCTTTCCACCGAGACCATCCGGGAGCCGGTGAATAAGAAAGTGGTCGTTGGCACCAAGAAGGTCACAAAGAACGGTGCGGCGGCATACATCGGCGGCAGCGGTCAGTTTATCTGGCCGGTCCCGGGTTACCGCAACTGCTCACGCTGGTATGGCAGCGGCCATAAGGGCGTGGATATCTGTGCCTCTGCCGGTACGCCCATCTATGCATCGGCGGGCGGCACCGTGACCAAGGCGGGTTATAACAAGGCCGGTGCCGGTACGGGCTATGGTTATTCTGTGATCATCAGCCACTCCGGCGGCTATACCACGGTCTATGCCCACTGCCTGTCGCTGGCGGTCAGTGCGGGCCAGACCGTGCGGCAGGGCCAGCTCATCGGCTATGTGGGCAGCACGGGCCGCTCTTCCGGCAACCACTGCCACTTCGAGATCCGCCGTAACGGCTCGTACATCGCACCGCAGAGCGTGTTCTCCGGAAAGCGATAAATCAGAACAGAACCTCTCCGGCAATGCGAAGCATAAACTTAGCTCCCCTATCAGGCAACAACGACGACCGCCGCCAGTGGCGGATGAAGGGAGGCGTTGTTGGGGCAGCGGCCAGCAGGACACGAGTGCAATACTTTGCACGAAGTGGACGCTGGGAGCCGCAACTCGTATGCTGGCGTGAAGCGCCTGAGAGGTTTATTTTACAAACAAAAAGGAGAATGATTATGGCAACACCCCACATCAGCGCTGAGAAAGGCGATTTCGCAAAGACCGTCCTGATGCCCGGCGATCCGCTGCGGGCAAAGTTCATCGCGGATACCTTCCTCAAGGATGTCCGCCAGGTCACCGGTGTCCGTGGAATGTTGGGCTTTACCGGCACCTATGAGGGCCGCCCCATCAGTGTGATGGGCAGCGGCATGGGAATGCCCTCCATCGGCATCTACTCCTACGAGCTGTACAAGTTCTACGATGTGGACAACATCATCCGCATCGGCTCTGCCGGCAGCTACACCGACAAAGCCAAGCTGTTCGATGTGGTGCTGGCCGCCGGTGCCGTGAGCGAGAGCAACTATGCCCGGGTCCAGAGCGGCTTTGAGGGGGATCTCACCCTGCCCAGCCAGACCCTGAACGACAAGCTGCGTGCTTCCGCCGCAAAGCAGGGCATCCCCCTGATCGAGGGCAACATCCATTCCTCCGATGTGTTCTATCGCCAGCCCTCCGATGAAAAGCCCACCTACTGGGAAAAGCTGCGGGATGAGCGCGGCTGCCTGTGTGTGGAGATGGAGAGCTTTGCCCTCTTCGCCAACGCTCAGGTCCTGGGCAAGAACGCCGCCTGCCTGCTGACCATCTCCGACAGCTTTGTCTCCCCGGAGATCACCACCGCCGAGCAGCGTCAGACCAGCTTCACCAACATGATGAAGGTCGCACTGGGCGCGGAGTACTAAGTTTATTTTTGAGAGCGAAAGAGGGCCGTTGCCAAAAAGCAACGGCCCTCTTTTCAGGTGTCAGTATAGTGCCCGAAGCAATCTCATTTAATCTACCTCGATCAAATCGTGCTCAGTGAGCTTGGCTTTTCCTGTATCGATGTCGTGGACGATCTGGCGGAGATGATTGATGTTGCTTTCCGAGTAGAACGGGTCGGCGGAAACCTCAAAGGGAATGCGGTGCTCCCGGGAAACTTTTTTGGCGAAAATCGTGAATGCCGTTGTCATAGAAAGTCCCATCTCGGCGCAAACCTCTTCCATGCTGCGTTTCAGGTCTGGGTCCATCCGGAAGTTCACATTGACTGCATTTGCCATTCTAATACGCCTCCTTCTTGATTCTATTATATGCGTCTGTAATGAAAAACGCAAGAACTTTCGTTACATAATAAATGAACAACGAGAAATCTCTTGAAGAATTTGAGAACACGTCGTATAATTGAAGTGCAAAAGAGGGGATGAAAGATGAACGACTTTCAACCAAATCAGGATATCTGCCTTGTACCTTATTACCCAGCCTATGAAATTGCCCTTCCGTGGTATCAGGACGCAGAACTGTGCCATCATGTAGATAATCAGAATCGCATTTATGACCTGTCTATCCTGAAAAATATGTACCAGTATCTGGATAGTCATGGTGATTTGTTCTACATTGAATATAAGGGCATTCTGTGCGGAGATGTATGCTTGCAGACAAGCGGAGAAATTTCGATTGTGGTCTGCAAAGAGTATCAGAATCGGCACATTGGGAGAACGGTGATTGGGAAGATTCTTGCACTGGCAAAAGAGAAGAAGTATCCGCAATGCTATGCAGAAATTTATTCTTTCAACAAGCAGTCCCGTAAAATGTTTGAAAGTATAGGATTTGTTCAGAAAGACGCAGAAACGTTTGTTTATACTTTAGAATGAAAAGGAGGCCCCTATGACCAATCTGACTTTAGACGAAAAGAAAGCCCTGATCCGGATGGCGCTGGAAGCCCGGGAACAGGCCTATGCGCCCTACTCCGATTTCATGGTGGGTGCCGCCCTGCGGGCCGAGGATGGCCGCATCTTCACCGGCTGCAATGTGGAGAACTCTGCCTTTACCCCCACCAGCTGTGCCGAGCGTACGGCCTTGTTCAAGGCGGTGAGTGAGGGCGTGACCCGCTTCACCGATATTGCCGTGGTGGGTTCCCGCCGCGGCGAGGTGAACAAGCAGATCACCTCACCCTGCGGGGTCTGCCGTCAGGCGCTGTTTGAGTTCGGCGGACCGGAGCTGAATGTCATCATGGCAAAGACCCCCGATGATTTCATCGAGCGCAGCATGGACGAGCTGCTGCCCTTCGGCTTTGGCCCCTCCAACGTGGCGGGCAACAAAGCCGTGGAAGAGTGAGGCGGGAAGCGGATATTTTGCCAAAATTGGCGAAATAGTACGACTTTTACGCGGATTTTACAAAAAATCTGTAAAGATTTTGTAATCGGAAATGCCTTGCTTTCCTCACATGACCCGGCTATACTTGGGTCAGTAAATGTGCAAGTGTGCGCATTCCCTTTTTAAAGCGCAATTTTTAATGTATAAAAAGGAGAGTTTTCTTATGATGATTTCTCGTCGTAACTTCCTGGCTGTGGCTGGCGCTGCAGCTGCTGCCGCTGCTCTGACCGCCTGCGGTGGTTCTTCCTCTTCCACCAGCACCGCTTCTTCCACGGCTTCCTCTGCAGCTTCTGAGGCTGCCAGCAAGATCACAAAGGTCGCTCTGACCTGCGATACCGGCACGATCGATGACGAGAGCTTCAACCAGGCTTGCTGGAGCGCTGTTTCCAGCTACATGGGCGATGACTGCCAGTACTACATCCCCGAGGCTGACGCTTCCGATGAGGACCGCGAGACCATGATCCGCCAGGCTGTCAACGATGGCGCTGATGTCATTGTCTGCGTCGGCTACCTGTACGGCGCTTCTCTGGCATGGGCTGCTGACCAGTACCCCGATGTCAAATTCATCGCTATCGATGTCACCCAGGGCGACATCGGTACCGACGCCATCCCCGCAAACTGCTACTGCATCACCTTCAAGGAGGAGCAGGCAGGTTATCTGGCTGGCTACGCTGTCGTTAAGGACGGCAAGACCAAGCTGGGCTTCCTCGGCGGCATGGCTGTCCCCGCTGTCATCCGTTACGGCTACGGCTATGTGCAGGGCGCTGACGCTGCTGCTCAGGAGCTGGGCACCAACATCGACATCAACTACTTCTACGGCGGCCAGTTCTACGGCGATGCAAACATCACCTCCCGTATGGAGGGCTGGTACTCCAACGGCACCCAGGTCGTCTTCGCCTGCGGCGGCGGCATCTACACCTCCGCTGTTGAGGCTGCTCTGAAGAGCAACGGCTATGTCGTCGGCGTTGACGTTGACCAGAACTACATCGGTGTCAACGGCGTGGCAGACGGCTCCTTCGCTTACAACCCCTTCATCACCTCTGCAATGAAGGGCCTGACCGAGGCTGTCAACACTGCTCTGTCCGACATCGAGGCAGGCGATTGGAGCGAAATCGCTGCTTCCAACGGCAACTTCGGTCTGGAGGACGGCGACTACGTTGGCCTGCCCACCGATGCTGACAGCTGGAACTTCGAGACCTTCACCACCGACGAGTACGAGGCTCTGAAGGAGAAAATCAAGAGCGGCGAGATCGCTGTGGACAACAGCTCTGACGACAGCACCAAGCCCACCGTCAGCGAGTTCACCACCGTCAACTACATCCAGTAATCAGAAACTTCCCGGGCGGGACGCTTTGCAAAGGGCGTCCCGCCTTTTTTGTATGCTTTTTTCAAGACGATGAAGGAATGCCTGTCAAAATGCACAAAAGTAATACTTATGATATGGCAAAACACTAAATTTTCAAAAAGAAGTGTGCAAAACAGCAAAAATACGGTATAATGGGCATTACAATAGTATAAGTGTCGTTTGGACACGAAAGGAGAGTGAGCAGATTGGCAGAGGATTTTGTGATCGAGATGCTCCATATCACCAAGGAGTTCCCGGGCATCAAGGCAAACGACGACATTACCCTGCAGCTGCGCAAAGGTGAGGTCCATGCCCTGTTGGGCGAGAACGGCGCAGGCAAAAGCACCCTGATGAGCGTGCTGTTCGGTCTGTATCAGCCGGAGGAGGGTAAGATCCTCAAAAAGGGCAAGGAGGTCGCCATCCGCAACCCCAACGATGCAAACGCACTGGGCATCGGCATGGTCCACCAGCACTTCAAGCTGGTGGAGTGCTTCAGCGTGCTGGACAACATCATTCTGGGCGTGGAGCCCAACAAGCTGGGCTTTTTGCAGAAGGCCGAGGCCCGCAAGAAGGTCGTGGCCCTGAGCGAGAAGTACGGCCTGCGTGTTGACCCCGATGCGCTCATCAGTGATATTTCGGTGGGTATGCAGCAGCGCGTGGAGATTTTGAAGATGCTCTACCGCGACAATGAGATCCTCATCTTCGACGAGCCCACCGCTGTGCTGACCCCGCAGGAGATCGACGAGCTGATGGAGATCATGCGCGGGTTCAAGAAGGAGGGCAAGTCCATCCTCTTTATTACCCACAAGCTCAACGAGATCATGGCGGTCGCCGACCGCTGCACCGTCCTGCGCAAGGGCAAGTATATGGGTACCGTGGACATCAAGGACACCACCAAGGAAGAGCTTTCCCGCATGATGGTTGGCCGTGACGTCCAGCTTCAGGTCGATAAAAAGCCCGCTCACCCGGGCGATGTCGTGCTGGACGTGGAGGGTGTCACCATCCACAACGACCAGCGCAAGAAGGACTCCGTCAAGGACGTCACCTTCCAGGTCCATGCAGGCGAGATCGTCTGTCTGGCGGGCATCGAGGGCAACGGCCAGACCGAGCTCGTCTATGGCCTCACCGGCCTCGAAAAACTGTCGGGCGGCAAGATCACGCTGGACGGCAAGGACATCACCCGCGAGAGCATCCGTCAGCGCTCGAAGGACGGCATGAGCCACATCCCCGAAGACCGCCACAAGCACGGTCTGGTGCTGGATTACAGCCTCGAGAACAACATGGTGCTCCAGCGCTACTGGCAGCCCGAGTTCCAGAAGGGCGGCTTCATCCAGTCCGATAAAGTCCGCGAGTACTCCGATAAGCTCATCGCTCAGTACGACGTCCGCAGCGGTCAGGGCAGCTCCACCATCGTGCGCAGCATGTCCGGCGGCAACCAGCAGAAAGCCATCATCGCCCGCGAGATCGACAAAGACCCCAAGCTGCTGGTGGCTGTTCAGCCCACCCGCGGCCTGGATGTCGGCGCGATCGAATACATCCACCGCCAGATCGTCGCCGAGCGCGACAAGGGCAAAGCTGTCCTGCTGGTCAGCCTCGAGCTGGATGAGGTCATGAACCTGTCCGACCGCATCCTCGTCATGTACGAGGGCGAGATCGTGGGCGAGTTCGACCCCAAGACCACCACTGTGCAGGAGCTGGGCCTCTACATGGCCGGCGCACGCAAGCAGGGAAAGGAGAGCAAATAAATGAACAAGAAAAAACTTTCCCACAGCAACCTCAACAGCTCCATCACCAGTGTGCTGGCCGCGCTGCTGTGCATCGTCATCGGCATGGCTGTGGGCTTCCTCGTGCTGCTGGCCATCAACCCGGCCCACGCATGGGGCGACGGCTTTGTCCGCATCATTAAGGGCGGCTTCCATGACGCCCCCTACGGCGTCGGCAAGGAGCTGGCCAACGCAGCACCCCTCATCATGACCGGTCTGTCCGTGGCCTTCGCCTTCAAGACCGGCCTGTTCAACATCGGTGCTGCCGGTCAGTACACGCTGGGCGCTTACGGCGCACTCTACTGTGCCATCATGCTCAAGATGCCCTGGTATATCTGCCTGATCGCCGCCACCATCCTCGGCGGCATCTGGGGCGCTATCCCCGGCTTCTTCAAGGCTTACTTCAACATCAACGAGGTCATCACCTCCATCATGTTCAACTGGATCGGTTTGTATCTGGTCAATGAGCTTATCTACCAGAACGGCACCGGTCCCATGTACGATGTACGCAACACCCGTACCCTGAACCTCGGAAAGAGCGCCGAACTGTCCCAGTCCCTCATCCCGGACTTCGGCCTGAACAAGATGTTCCAGACCAACAGCACCACCATCGCGATCTTCCTCGCTGCGGCAGTCGCCATTCTGATCTGGGTCATCCTGAACAAGACCACCTTTGGCTATGAGCTGAAGGCCGTCGGCCTGAACAAGAGCGCCGCCCGCTACGCCGGCATCAACGAGAAGAAGAACATCATCCTCTCCATGGCTATTGCAGGCGCTCTGGCAGGCTTCGGCGCCGGCCTCTACTACCTGTCCAACGTCTCTCAGTGGAACCCGCTGAACTCCACCAGCCTGCCGGCCATGGGCTTCAACGGCATCTCTGTGGCCCTGCTGGCAAGCTCCAACCCCATCGGCACCATCTTCTCCGCGATCTTCATCTCCCACATCTCGGTCGGCGGCTCTTTCCTGTCCACCAAGTATTACCCCACCGAGATCTCCGACCTGATCAGCGGTATCATCATCTATCTGTGCGCATTCTCCATGCTGTTCCGTGGCAAGATCCACTCCATGCTGTTCAAGAATGCGGACAAGACCAACGTGAATGCAGAGCCTGCCCCTGCTAAGACCGAAACCAAGAAGGAGGGCAAGTGATATGCTGCTTCTCATCAAGTATACTCTGCTGTATGGCATCGTGCTGATGCTGGTCGCTCTGGGCGGTATGTTCAGTGAGCACTCCGGCATCATCAACATCGCACTGGAAGGCATCATGGTCATCGGCGGTGTGGCGGGTGTCCTCACCCTCACCATGCTGCCCGCGAGCATGCCGGCTTTCGCCACTGTGCTCATCGCTGTGCTGGCGGCGGCTATCGCCGGCATGGTCTATAGCCTGCTGCTGGCCTTCGCGTCCATCAACCTGAAAGCGGACCAGACCATCGGCGGCACGGCCCTGAACCTGCTGGCGACGGCGGTGGCTGTGGTCATCTCCAAGAACTTCAGCGACAGCGGCAGCGCCAAGCTGAACTACTCCAACAAGCCCTTCCTGTTCAGCATCGGCGGCCTGGAGCTGAGCATCTTTGTCCCGCTGGGCATCGCACTGCTCATCATCAGCTACATCGTGCTGTACAAGACCCGCTTCGGCCTGCGTCTGCGCGCCTGCGGCGAGCATCCTCAGGCTGCGGACTCTGTGGGCATCAACGTCTACAAGATGCGCTATGCCGGTGTCGTCATCTCGGGCGCTCTGGGTGCGATCGGCGGTCTGGCCTATATCGTGCCTCCCGTCCAGACCTGGAACTTCGAGGTCGGCGTGGCCGGTGCAGGCTTCCTTGCCATGGCCGTTATGATCTTCGGTCAGTGGAAGCCCTTCAACATCTGCGGTGCAGCCATGTTCTTTGCCGTGTTCAAGAGTCTGGCCAACATCGCCGACTCCACCTTCCTCGCACAGCTCCACTGGTCCAGCAACATCTACAACATGATGCCCTTCGTGGCATCCATGGTCATTTTGGCCTTCACCTCCAAGAACAGCATGGCCCCCAAGGCCGAGGGCATCCCCTACGACAAGGGTTCCCGCTGATTCGAGCGTATTTTCCGGGCGCAGCTGCTTATCCGGGCGGCTGCGCCCTTTTTGCTTCTTTTTCAACAGATTCCACAAAACAGCGCTTGCTTTTGCGGGAAAATTTGCTATACTTGAATTACAATGTCATACGATTGCCGGAGGCGGGGCAGCGCGGCCCGGGCCGTCGGCGGAGAATACGATTTAGGAGCGTGACCTTATGCGCATTTACGATTTGATCGCCAAGAAGCGGGACGGCGGCACCCACAGCCGCGAGGAGCTGGAAGCCATCGTCAACGGCTTCGTCAGCGGCGAGGTGGCCGATTACCAGATGGCGGCCTGGATGATGGCAGTTTATCTGCGCGGCATGACCGACGAGGAGACTGCCGAGTTGACCGACGTGATGGCCCACAGCGGCGTCATGGTAGACCTTTCGCCCATCCCGGGCATCAAGGTGGACAAGCACTCCACCGGCGGCGTGGGCGACAAGACTACGCTGGTCATCGCGCCCATCGTCGCGGCCTGCGGCGTCAAAATCGCCAAGATGAGTGGCCGCGGCCTCGGCCATACCGGCGGCACCATCGACAAGATGGAGAGCGTCCCCGGCACAAAGACCGCCCTCTCGCAGGAGGAGTTCTTTGCACAGGTGAATAAGATCGGCCTGTCGGTCATCGGCCAGAGCGAGGGCATCGCCGTGGCAGATAAGAAGATGTACGCCCTCCGCGACGTCACCGCAACCGTCAGCTGCATCCCCCTCATCGCGTCCAGCATCATGTCCAAGAAGCTGGCCTCCGGCTCGGACGCTATCCTGCTGGACGTCACCACCGGCACCGGTGCGTTCATGAAGACCGTGGACCAGAGCATCGAGCTGGCCAAGCTGATGGTCTCCATCGGCACCCATCATGGCCGCCGCGTCGCTGCTATGATCACCGACATGGACACCCCGCTGGGCCACAACATCGGCAACAGCCTCGAGGTCATGGAGAGCATGGACGTGCTCAAGGGCCACGGCCCCGCCGACCTGACCGAGGTCTGTCTGCAGCTGGCTGCGAATATGCTGGTGCTGGCCGATAAGGGGTCCCCCGCCGAGTGCCGCGCCATGGCCGAAGCCACTATCGCAGACGGCTCTGCCTATGCAAAGTGCAAGGAGATGTTCGCGGCCCAGGGCGGCGACACCCGCGTTCTGGACGACTACAGCCTCTTCGAGAAGCCCGCCGCCAGCTATGAGCTGCTGGCCGAAGAGGACGGCTACATCGTCGCCAACGACGCCGAGAAGATCGGCTCTGCCAGCGTTCTGCTGGGCGCAGGCCGTCAGAAGAAGGGCGACCCGCTGGACTTCGCCGCCGGCATCACCCTCCACAAGAAGCGCGGCGACTACGTCCACAAGGGCGAGAGCCTCGCCACCTTCTACGGCGCGGCGGATAAGTTCGACGCTGCCGCCGCCGAGTACCGCAGCGGCCTCGTCTACGGCCCCGAAAAGCCCGAGGAAGCCCCGCTGGTCTACGCCCTCGTCACCAAGGACGGCGTGGAGCGGTACTGAAATACCTGAATCGCTGAGAACGGCCCCGGGATCTGTGTGTTCCGGGGCCGTTTTTCCGCCGAAATAGCGCTTTGCAGTGGATAAAGCCGACAGAAGGGCTGATTTTGTAGATGTTTTGCCCGAGATGTGGTATAATCTATTCAATAGCGCCCAGACGGCGCAGGAGAAGAGAAAGGGTTATTCTATGAAGATCGTTTTGGTGGGCGGCGGCAAGGTCGGCACAGCGCTGGCGCGGCAGCTCAGTGAAGAGGGTCACAACGTGACCGTTATCGATACGAACAAGGCCCGTGTGGAGCATATCGGGGAATCCTACGATGTGATGAGCATTCTCGGCAACGGTTCATCCATCACCACCCTGTCCGAGGCGGGCGTGGAGGAAGCGGACGTGTTCATCGCAGTCACCGGTTCGGACGAGCTGAACCTGCTGTGCTGCATGTTCGCCAAAAAGGCGGGCCACTGCCACGCCATCGCCCGCGTGCGCAACCCGTCTTACAGCCATGAGCTGGACTTTATCAAGAAGCAGATCGGCATCTCGGCCATCATCAACCCCGAAATGGCAGCGGCCAAGGAAATCTCCCACCTGCTGCGGTTCCCGGGCGCAAGCAAGATCGATACCTTCGCGGGCGGACGCGTGCGGCTCATCAAGTTTGCGCTGACCGAGCGGCAGGGGCTGGACGGCGTGGCCATCCATGAGATCCCCACCCGCCTCAAGAGCGACATTCTGGTCTGCGCGGTGGAGCGTGACGGCGGGGTCATCATCCCCAACGGTAACTTTGTGCTGCAGAACGGCGACCAGGTCACCTTCCTCGCCACGCAGGAGAAGGCCCACGAGTTCTTCCAGCGTATCAATATGCCGGTGCGGCCGGTGCGCAACGCCCTCATCGTGGGCGGCGGTGCCATCGCTTATTACCTGAGCCAGGAGCTGCTGGAAAATCACGTCCGCGTCCGCATCGTCGAGCGGGACCCGGCCCGCTGCAATGTTCTGGCCGAGTCCCTGCCTGAGGCACAGATCCTGAACGAGGACGGCTCCAACCGCGACTTCCTGCTCTCGGAAGGTCTGGAATCTACCGAAGCCTTCGTGGCTCTGACCAACATCGACGAAGAAAACGTGCTGCTGACCCTGTTTGCGAAAAAGCACTCCAGGGGCAAGCTGGTCACGAAGATCAACCGCCTCGAGTTCGACGATATTCTGGCCGGGCTCGATTTGGGCAGCATCGTCTACCCCAAGTACATGACCTGCGATTACATCGTGCAGTACGTCCGCGCCCTGCAGAACGAGGCCGGCAACAACATCAAGACCCTTTACCGCATCCTCGACGACCGCGTGGAAGCGCTGGAATTCACGGTCCATGAGGAGAGCCGGGCCACCGGCGTGCCGCTGAGCCAGCTGCATCTGAAAAAGAATCTGCTGCTCTGCTGCATCACCCGCGGCGACAACATCCTCATCCCCCGCGGCGGCGACCAGATCCAGGTGGGCGACAACGTCATCGTCGTCACGCTGGAACACGGCCTGCATGACCTGCGGGACATCGTGGAAGAGTAACGGGGGACAGGACGTATGAATTATGCGATCGTCTTTCGTCTGCTGGGCTACATCCTGATGATAGAGGGTACACTGCTGCTGCTCCCGGCGGTGACGAGCCTCCTCTACGCCGAGTGGGCCGTCATGGGCGTGTTCCTGCTGACGGCGGCCATCAGTGGGGCGCTGGGCTTTGCCCTGCAGACCATCAAGCCCCGCAGCAAGGTGTTCTATATGCGGGAGGGCTTTGCGGCCACCGCCCTGAGCTGGATCACCATCAGTATCATGGGCGCAGTGCCGTTCGTCCTCACCGGCTGCATCCCGAATCCCGTGGACGCCATGTTTGAGACCGTTTCGGGATTTACCACCACCGGTGCCAGCATCCTGCCCGGTGTGGAGGGCCTGCCCAACGGCATCCTGTTCTGGCGCAGCTTCACCCATTGGATCGGCGGCATGGGCGTTCTGGTGTTCCTGCTCTCCCTGCTGCCTCTGACCGGCGGCTCCCACGTCAACCTGATGAAGGCGGAAAGCCCCGGCCCGCAGGTGGACAAGCTGGTGCCGAAGGTGCAGTCTACGGCCAAGATCCTGTACGGCATCTATTTCGCGCTCACGGTGGTGGAGGTCTGCTTCCTGCTGGCGGGCGGAATGAATGTGTTCGACTCTCTGCTCACGGCCTTTGGCACGGCGGGTACTGGCGGCTTCGGCTTCAAGAACGACAGCTTTGCCAGCTTCTCGCCCTACATCCAGTGGGTCGTGACCATCTTTATGATCCTCTTCGGCGTCAACTTCAACGCGTATTTCCTGCTGCTGCTGCGCCGGTTCCGCCGCGCAGCGTCCAGCGAGGAAGTCCGCGCCTATTTTGCCATCATTCTGGCGGCGGTGGCCGTCATCACGGTGAACATCCGCAGCCTCTACGGCACCTTCGGCGAGGCACTGCGCCATGCGGCCTTCCAGGTCGGCTCCATCATTACCACCACCGGCTTTTCCAGCTGTGATTTCGACCTCTGGCCCACGCTGGCAAAAGAGGTGCTGGTGCTGCTGATGTTCGTGGGTGCCTGTGCGGGCAGCACTGGCGGCGGCATCAAGGTGAGCCGCTTCCTCCTGATGGGCAAGACGCTGGGCAAGGAGCTGAAGCAGGCTCTCCACCCGCAGGTGGTGGCCCCCGTCCGGATGGACGGCAAGCTGGTCAATCATGAGACCATCCGCACCACCAACGTCTTTCTGGCGGCCTACATCTTCATCTTTGCGGCGAGTTTCATGCTCGTCAGTCTGGACGGCTTTGACATGGTGACGAACTTCACCTCCATCGCCGCCACCCTGAACAACATCGGCCCCGGCCTCAATCAGGTGGGTCCCATGATGAACTTCGGGGCCTACTCCAACTTCGCAAAGCTGGTGCTCATCTTCGATATGCTGGCCGGTCGTCTGGAAATTTTCCCGATGCTGGTGCTCTTCCTGCCCGATGCGTGGAGAAGATTCTAAAAGTTTTATAACGAAAAAATCCCCCGGTCCAGCCGGGGGATTTTTGTCTGTATCAGAACGTCAGCTCGACCTTTTCCTGCGCACGGTATTGCAGAGCCTCGAGCAGCGAATCCTCGTCGAGGAGGCGCTTGCCGGAGAGGTCGGCAATGGTGCGGGCCACCCGGAGGATGCGGTCGTGGGCGCGGGCCGAAAGGCCCAGCGTCTCGTAGGAGGCCCGCAGGAGCTGTTCAGCGGCGGGGGTCATCCGGCAGATGCGCCGCACCTGCCCGGCGGTGAGCTGGGCGTTGCAGCGCACATCCTCGTAGCCGGGAGCAGCGTACCGCTGGGCCTGGATGGCCCGGGCGGCAAGGACCTGTTTCCGCAGCTCGGCGCTGCTCTCGGAAGGGGCAGCGCCATGCAGTTCATCGAAGGCCACCGGGTCCATCTCGACGCAGAGGTCGATGCGGTCCAGCAGCGGGCCGGACACCCGGCTGCGGTACTGCCGCACCGCGCTGGGCGAACAGGTGCAGGCTCGGGTAGGGTGGCCGTAGTAGCCGCATTTGCAGGGGTTCATGGCGGCGACGAGCTGGAAGCGGCTGGGATAAGTGGCGCTTCCGGCGGCTCGGCTGACCGTGATGCAGCCGTCCTCGAGGGGCTGGCGCAGCACTTCGAGGCTCTCGCGGGAGAACTCGGGCAGCTCATCGAGGAAGAGGACGCCGCAGTTGGCCAGACTGCACTCGCCGGGGCGGAACAGCGCCCCGCCGCCCGCCAGCGCAGCCGAACTGGCCGAGTGGTGGGGGCTGCGGAAAGGCCGTGCCGTCACGAGGCCCCGGCCTGCGGGCATCTGCCCGGCGATGGAGTAAATTTTCGTCGTCTCCACAGCTTCTTCCCGGGTCAGGGGAGGCAGGATGCCGGGCAGGCGGCGGGCCAGCATGGATTTGCCGGTGCCGGGCGCACCGACGAGCAGGACGTTGTGTCCGCCCGCAGCCGCGATGACCATCGCCCGGCGGGCCAGCGGCTGGCCGCAGACGTCAGCGAAATCGGGAACGTGGTTCCACGCATCGGCAGGGTCGAAGGGGACAGGCATCGTAGGCAGGATGGGCTGGATGCCCCGCAGTGCATCCACGACCTGACGGGCCGTTGCGGCAGGGTATACCTGCATCTCGCTGCCGCAGGCCTCAGCGGCTTCGGCAGCGTTCTCGGCGGGGACATAGAGCGCCCGCACACCGCTGGCGGCAGCCTCCAGCGCCATGGGCAGGACGCCGGACACCGGGCGGAGACTGCCGTCCAGCGCCAGCTCCCCCAGAAAGGCCGTGTCCTTTGGCGGCGGCTCCAGCTGCCCGGAAGCGGCCAGCACCGCCAGCAGCAGGGGCAGGTCATACACCGGGCCGGTCTTGCGGACGTCGGCGGGAGCGAGGTTGATGGTGATGCGGCGGTCAGGCCACTTGAAGCCCAGATTTTTCAGGGCTGCGTGGACGCGGTCGCCGCTCTCCCGGACGGCGGAGTCCGGCAGGCCGACGATGGAGAGGGCGGGCATCCCGCCCGAGATGTCGGCCTCGACTTCCACGGGAAAGCCGTTGAGGCCCTTGAGGCCGAAGCTCTTGAGGACTGCGTACATGGGCGCTCCTTTCTGCCCGATGGGGCGGCAGAAACCATCCATAAAAGGGGATGACGGAATTTTTGCGGTGTTTCGAAACTTCTTCTGAGATAACAGACAAAAGACATGGAATGGTTGGCTAAGAACTGACTAAGAAATGGGAAAGACAGGGCGCAGACGCCCAAGTTCGACACAATTTTCTGTTTGAATCTATTATATTAAAGGGCATGTGAGATGTCAACGAAACGCGGGCGATCTGCGATTGGAGGAAGAATCTTATGGTTGCGAAAGAGTACTGCTGTTACACCAGGCCCTATTCCAGGATCGAAGGCTTTCAGCTTGCACACACGCTGTACTACAGCGCAAGCGTAGAGGAAGAGGGAGTTGTACTGGCAGTGCGGCAACAGCAGGGAGAAGAGTGTGTCACGGAGCAGGTCATCTGCCCGGTGGGCGACTTCGGGCGGCTGATGTCCCTGATGCGGTATCTGTGCGAAAATGGAGTAGGGCTGGGCCACTGGCTGGATGTACTGGACGACGCAGGGCAGGTGTACTGGCCCTGCACGGCTGCAAATGGGCAGCAGGAGAGCGGAAAGCCTGCACGATTTGTGGCATTTGCTGGTTTTGAGGGGGCAAACTTGGTACATAATCCTGAATTGACACAAAGCGTATAAAAGCTTATATTATAAGTAGACTTGGATGAATTTGTCCATTATGGTCAAAAATTATAAAGGTAAGGTGTGCAATATGTATCAGGATGAGTATAAGCGCTGGTTGGCAGCGGATCTGGAGGACGCAGATCTGAAGCCGGAGCTGGCCAGGATCGAGGGAAACGACGACGAGATCAAGGACCGCTTTGCCGTTGCACTGAAGTTCGGTACCGCCGGCCTGCGCGGCGTGCTGGGCTCTGGCACCAACCGCATGAACATCTACGTCGTGCGTCAGGCCACCCAGGGCCTGGCAAACTGGGTCAAGACCCAGGGCGGCAGCCAGACCGTGGCCATCAGCTACGACAGCCGCCTGAAGAGCGACGTCTTTGCCAAAACTGCCGCCGGCGTTCTGGCCGCAAACGGCATCAAGGTGCGCATTTATGATGCTCTGATGCCTGTCCCGGCCCTGAGCTTTGCCACCCGTTACTATGAGTGCAATGCGGGCATCATGGTCACCGCTTCTCATAACCCCGCCAAGTACAACGGCTACAAGGCCTACGGCCCCGACGGCTGCCAGATGACCGATGACGCCGCCGCCATCGTCTACGACGAGATCCAGAAGACCGATGTCCTGACCGGCGCAAAGTACATCTCCTTTGCCGAAGGCGTCGAGCAGGGCCTCATCCGCTTTGTGGGCGACGACTGCAAGAACGCCCTCTACGCCGCCATCGAGGCACGTCAGGTGCGCCCGGGCCTGTGCAAGACCGCCGGCCTGAAGCTGGTCTACAGCCCGCTGAACGGTTCCGGTCTGGTGCCGGTCACCCACGTCCTGAACGACATGGGCGTCACCGACATCACCGTCGTGCCGGAGCAGGAGTATCCCAACGGCTACTTCACCACCTGCTCCTACCCCAACCCCGAGATCTTCGAGGCTCTGAAGCTGGGCCTCGACCTTGCCACCAAGACCGGCGCCGACCTGATGCTGGCCACCGACCCCGACGCCGACCGCGTGGGTATCGCCATGAAGTGTCCGGACGGCAGCTATGAGCTGGTCTCCGGCAACGAGATGGGCGCTCTGCTGCTGGATTACATCTGCGCTGGCCGCATCGAGAAGGGTACCATGCCGAAAAATCCCGTCGCCGTCAAGTCCATCGTCTCCACCCCGCTGGCTGATGCCATTGCCGCCCACTACGGCGTGGAGATGCGCAGCGTGCTGACCGGCTTCAAGTGGATCGGCGACCAGATCGCAAATCTGGAAGCTGCCGGTGAAGTGGACCGCTTCATCTTCGGCTTCGAGGAGAGCTACGGCTATCTGGCCGGCCCCTATGTCCGCGATAAGGACGCTGTCATCGGCTCCATGCTCATCTGCGAGATGGCCGCTTACTACCGCAGCATCGGTTCCTCCATCAAGGAGCGTCTGGAAGAGATCTACAAGGAGTATGGCCGCTACCTGAACAAGGTGGACAGCTTCGAATTCCCCGGCCTGACCGGCATGGAGAAGATGGCTTCCATCATGCAGAAGCTGCGTGACGAGCCCCTCACCGAGCTGGCCGGCCACAAGGTGGTCAAGGTCACCGACTACGAGAAGCCCGAAGAGACCGGCCTGCCCGCCGCAAACGTCCTCATCTACACTCTGGACAACGGCGCTACCGTGGTCGTCCGTCCCTCCGGCACTGAGCCGAAGATCAAGACCTACTTCACCACTCTGGGCAAAGACCTGGCCGAGGCTCAGGCTCAGAAGGATGCTCTGGCCGCTGCCATCGAGCCCATCCTCGCATAACGCAGAAATTTCATAAAAAATTTATGCCTCCGTACAGCGCCAAAAGTGCTGCACGGGGGCATTTTTGATGGGCGAGGGCTGTTGCAGTTTGTGGGTGGATACGCTATAATATTCAATGAATAATAATACGCTCTGTGCAGTGCGGCGCAGGGCAGGAATAAAATGGGGCAGGTGTAAGAAATTGGAATGTCGTGTGACGGCAGTCCTGGTGGCGGCTGGTTCTTCCACCCGGATGGGATTTGATAAACTGAGCTTAGATCTGGGCGGTGAGACCGTCCTGGAGCGGAGCGTCCGGGCCTTTGACGAGTGTCCGGAGGTGGACGAGCTGGTGATCGTGACCGGCGCGTCCGGTGAGAATGCCCAGCGGGCCGCTGCCCGCTGCAAAAAGCCGGTGCGGCTGGTGAAGGGCGGCTCGACCCGCGCCGAGAGCGCCCGCAGCGGCGTGGCCGCAGCCCACGGCAAACTGGTGGCGGTCCACGACGCGGCCCGGCCCTTCGTGAGCCAGAGCGTTATCGCCGATACGATAGCGGCCGCTGCCCGCTGCGGTGCCGCCGCCCCGGCGGTGCCGGTGAAGGACACCATCAAGCAGGCGAAGGGCGGCGGCGGCAAGACTGTGCCGGAAGGCTGCATGGTGGAGAACACCCCCGACCGCAGCACCCTTTATGCGGTGCAGACGCCCCAGTGCTTCGACCGGGCCGCCTATCTGGCGGCGCTGGATGAACTGGACGAGGCCAGCGCCCGCCTCGTCACCGATGATTGCAGCCTGTTCGAGCTGACGGGCCGTCCGGTGGAGCTGGTACAGGGCGACTACGCAAACATCAAGATCACCACCCGGGAGGACCTGCCCCGGGCCGAGAACGGAGGAAAGAAAATGCGCATTGGTCATGGTTACGACGTCCACCGTCTGGTGGAGGGCCGCAAGCTCATCCTGGGCGGCGTGGAAGTGCCGTATGAAAAGGGTCTGCTGGGCCACTCGGACGCCGACGTGCTGGCCCACGCGGTCATGGATGCCGTGCTGGGCGCAGCGGCGCTGGGCGACATCGGCCAGCACTTCCCCGATACGGCGGAAGAGTACGCCGGGGCCGACAGCCTCATGCTGGCCCGCCGTGTGGCAGAAATCGTGACCGAGCACGGCTGGCGCATCGAGAACATCGACGCCACCATCCTCTGCCAGCGCCCGAAGCTGGCCCCCCACATCCCGGCCATGCGGGCAAAGCTGGCCGAGGCTTTCGGGATGCCGGTGGACGCCGTGAGCGTCAAAGCCACCACCGAGGAGCATCTGGGCTTTACCGGCGAGGGGCTGGGCATCGCAGCCCACGCCGTCGCCCTCATCGAAGCAGTGTGAACGGGAGAATGTGACCCATGACTCTGAACTCTATCGTAGCAAATTTCCAGACCTTCAAGCTGGTAGACCTGCTGGACATCCTCATCATCGCGTTCCTCATCTACCAGCTGCTGGGCTTCGTCAACCGCACCCGCGCCGGCCAGCTGGCCAAGGGCGCGCTCATCGTGATGGCGGTCTATCTGGTGGCCAACATCCTGAATATGCGCACCGTCACCTGGCTGCTCAACTCGCTGCTGCAAGTCGGTCTGCTGACGCTGGTAGTGCTGTTCCAGCCCGAGATACGGCGTGCGCTGGAGCGGATGGGCCAGACCGACCAGTGGGCCTATCGCTTCTTCAATAAAAATCGCTACAACGACACCAGCCTCAAGGGCGCGTGGCGCAGCGCCATCATCGCCATCTGCGACGCGGCAGAGCGCTTTTCGGAGACCAAGACCGGCGCGCTCATCGTGCTGGAACGGAACACCAACCTTTCTGAGATCGTCCGCACCGGCACGCCCGTGAACAGCGCAGTCAACCTCGAGGTGCTGGGTACTATCTTCTACGAGGGTACCCCCCTCCACGACGGCGCAGCCATCATCGAAAATGGCCGCATCAAGGCGGCAGGCTGTGTGCTGCCCCTTTCCAACAACCTGGACCTGGGCAAGGACATGGGTACCCGCCACCGCGCCTGCCTCGGCATCGCCGAGAACTCCGACGCCATCGCCATCGTGGTCAGCGAGGAGACGGGCATCATCTCGATGGCGAAAAACGGTGTGCTCATGCGCCACTTTGACCGTCAGACCCTTTACACCCGGCTGGTGGATGAGATGATACCCAAGGAGACCGCCAGCGAGAAGAGCGCTGCCGAGGGCTGGAAGGCCCGGGGCAAGCGCCTGCTGAACTGGGTGAACAACAAGGAGGAGGATGAGCAGCAATGAGCACTGAGCAGAACAACGGCAAGCCTGCCGTATCCCCCAAGCGCAATCTGCTGAACGACCGCCGCATCCGGCTCCTGCTTTCTTTGCTGGGTGCAGTCATCGCGTGGATGGCTGTCACCATCGTCGTGCAGCCCGGCACCACCACCACCATCTATAATGTTCCGGTAGACTTCAGCTATGATTCGGCTGCCTACACTTCCCGGGGCCTGAGCATCGTCAATGCGGAGGAAAAAACGGTCAACCTGAAGCTTTCCGGCGACGGCTACACCATCGGCAGCCTGTCGGCCAACGACTTTGTCGTCTACCCCGACTGGTCCAGCGTCCGCGACAGCGGCGAAAAGAGCCTGCGCCTTCAGGTGCGGAGCCAGAGCACCCTGCTCACCGGTGTGTCCGTCTCCATCGACGGCGACAACACCGTGGACGTGGTGTTCGATGTGGTGGAAGAAAAGACCCTGCCCATCCAGGTGACGACGAATTACCTGAAGATAGCAGACGGCTATATCCTCTACGGCACCGACATCTCGAAGGAGACGGTGACGCTCTCCGGCCCCAGCACCGAGCTGAGCAAGGTAGAGACCTGCACCGCCGAGGTGACCTACAGCGGCGAGCTGACCAGTCCCGTCACTCTGGACACCGGCCTGCGTTTTTACACCCGCAGCGGCGGAGAGGTGAAATTTGAGTATACTACTCTGGAAACGGACAGCGTCGAGGTCACGCTGCAGGTGTATAAGCTGGCCACCCTGCCGGTGGAAGTCAGCTTTATCAACGCGCCCCGCGACTTTGACCCCTCGGTGCTGGTCTACTCCCTGAGCAAGAAGACCCTCAATGTGGCTGGCCCGGAGTCCCAGATCGACCGTCTGTCCACCCTGTCGGTGGGTACCATCGACCTTTCCACCTTTGCACTGGATAAGGTGTACGAAATGCCCATCGAACTGCCCAGCGGCATCCGCCTGCTGGACAACATCTCCAGCATCACGGTCAGCTTCGACAGCTCCCGTCTGGAAACCAAGACCATGAACCTGCCCGCCAGCTGTGTGCGGGTCATCAACCTGCCCTCCACCTACACCCTGACCGTGGAGACGGAGCGGCTGATGAACGTCACTCTCTGCGGCCCGGCCGGTTCGCTGGAAGCACTGAATCCGGAACAGGTGGTCATTGAGATCGACGCCGACGACTTCTATGTCGCCATCGGCCAGCAGAACATCGCCTGCCGCCTCTATGTGCCGGCCAACGACAAAATTTTTGCGCTGGGCAGCTATGTGGTGCAGTGCAAGATAGAAAGTAACTGAGTATATGATCCTGATCCATGATATTCGCCTGCCCCTCTCTGCCGGGGAGCCGCAGGCCTACGAAAAAGCCCTCCGCCTCGCCCGCATCCCCCGGGGAAAGGTGAGCCATCTGGGCATCGCCCGGCTCTCGGTGGACGCCCGCCACGGCCAGCCCAAGCTGGTGTACACCGTGGCCGTGACCCTGAAAGAGGAGGGGGAAGAGGCCGCCTGTGCGGGTGCTTCCCGCAGCGTTACCGTCCGGGGCAAGACCGATCTCTCGGTGCAGAACGGCACTCTGCCGCTGACGCACCGGCCTGTGGTCTGCGGCCTCGGCCCGGCGGGCCTCTTTGCGGCGCTGCTGCTGGCCCGTCAGGGCTACCGGCCCATCGTGCTGGAACGCGGCCCTGCGCTGGACGAGCGCGTCAAGGCCGTGGAGCATTTCTCCGCCACCGGTGAGCTGGACGAGAACGCCAACATCCAGTTCGGCGAGGGCGGCGCCGGAACCTTCTCGGACGGTAAGCTCACCACCCGCATCGGCGACGAGCTCTGCGGCTTCGTGACCGAAGTGTTCCTCGAGCACGGTGCGCCGAAGGAGATCGCTTGGCAGCAGAAGCCCCATGTCGGCACCGACCTGCTGCGGGGCGTCATCACTTCGATCCGAAAAGAGATCGAGTCGCTGGGGGGCGAGGTCCACTTCAACACAGCCCTCACCGGCTTCGAGCGGCGGGACGGCCAGCTCGTTGGCATCCAGACCACGGACGGTGCCTTCCCCTGTGAGGCGCTGGTGTTCGCGGTGGGCCACTCGGCCCGCGACACCTTCGGGATGCTGATGGACAGCGGCCTCGTGCTGGAGTGCAAGCCCTTCAGTGTCGGCTTCCGGGCAGAGCATCTCCAATCAGAGATCGAAAAGAGCCTCTACCACGAGGCGGCGGGCCATCCGGCCCTGCCGCGCGGCGAATATCAGCTTTCGCAACACGTTGAAAAACGGTGTGTTTATACCTTCTGTATGTGTCCGGGCGGCCAGGTGGTGGCTTCGGCCAGCGAAAAGGGCCGCGTCGTGACCAACGGCATGAGCTACCACGCCCGCAGCGGCAGGAATGCCAACGCGGCCGTGGTGGTCAGCGTGGGCGGCGAAGACTTCGGCAACGACCCCCGGAAGGCCATCGCCTTCCAGCGGGAGCTGGAAGCCCGGGCCTATGCGGCAGGCCGTCCCGGCGGAGAGTATGCCGCCCCGGCGGAGAACATCCAGAGCTTTTTGGAGGGCAGGGGCCGGCTGAACATTGGCCGCGTCCAGCCCACCTATGACCGGGGCGTCGTCGCTGCGGACCTCGGCGCGCTGCTGCCGACCGAACTGGCCGACACCCTGCGGGCCGGTCTGCGGGCTTACGAGCGGAAAATTGCGGGTTACACCGCCCCCGAGGCCATTCTGACCGGCCTCGAGACCCGTACCAGCAGCCCGGTGCGGCTGAAACGGGAAGAAAATTTTGAATGCGCCCAGCTGGCAGGATTGTATCCCTGCGGCGAGGGTGCCGGATATGCGGGCGGCATCATGAGTGCCGCCGTCGATGGCCTGCGGGTGGCCCGCGCCATCATCAGCCGGTACAGCCCGGCAGAAGGGTGAGAAGTTGAATGACTGATCGTGAAGACGATTTTAACCGCACGGCGAAGGACAGCGAAGGCCGTAAGGTGCAGCAGGAGCTGGAACGCCAGCTCCGCGAGCTGGGCGACACCATGTCCGACTCCTTCCGACACGGCTTTGAGGGCCGGGGCGAGGAGATCGGCGACCGTGTGTGGGATGTGGGCCGCGCTGCGGTGAACGCCGCCGGTTATGGCATCTCGGAGGCAGGCCGGGCCTTTCAGGCCGGAAAACAGGAGTACCAGAAGCGGGCCGAGGAGGCCAGGAACAAGCGGGCCGAGGAGGCCAGGAACAGTGCCAGCGCCAGCGGGATGACCGACTGGGCGCGCAATTTCTTTGCAAAGAAGCCGGAACCGACGGCCATCGAGAATATTCGCACCAGCGCGAAAAAGCGCCACAGTGCAGGCGTCGCCATGCTGGCGACCGGCATCACCTTCGCCGTCATCTTCGGCATCACGGCCATTGCCTGCTTCGGCACGGCGGGGGCGTTCACGTCCGGCGGCGCGGCGGGGGCGGCTGATATGACGGTCCTCGGTGCCATCGGCGATCTCGCACTGGGTGCGATTGCGGTGACGGGGTGGTGCTCTGCCGCTGTGACCGCTGTGTTCGGCTGGCTGACCGCGGCGGGCGCGTCCCGTATGAAGGCCGCCAAGACCCTGGAGCTCTACGCCGATACCGCCGAGGGCTTCGACTGGCACAAGGGCCTGTCCCTCTCCATGCTGGCCGACCTGACGCATAAAAAGAAGACCAAGGCTCTCAAGATGCTGCGGAAATTCATCCACAAGGGCTGGCTCAGTGCCTGGCTGGACGAGAAAAACGACAAGCTCTACCTGACGGCGGAGGACTACCGCGCTGCACAGGAAAATCAGCCCCAGCCCGAACCGGAAAAAGCGCCGGAACAGGCCGGAGAAGTCCCCCTGAACCTCGAGACGACCCGCCGCTTTGCGCAGGTGCTCGAGAAGGAGCAGGAGCTCATGGAGGATGAGCGGGCTGTGGAGGAGCTGCAGCATATGCAGAAGACCACCGAGTCCATCTGTGCCTGGCTGGAAGCCCACCCCGAGAGCCTGCCCAAGGCCCGCCGCTTTGCGGAATACTATATCCCCACCACCCTCAAGCTCCTGCACACCTACAACGACGTGCAGAGCCAGCAGGGCGAGAACGCGGAGGCCATCCGCCGGGATATTGCTGGCATCCTGCACACCCTGAATCAGGCGTATGATAACCTCTATGATAAGCTTTTGTCGGACGTGGCGCTGGACGTTTCCAGCGAGATCGCTGCTCTGCAGGGGATGCTGGCGAACGATGGTCTGGCCGGGGAGGGATTGCGATGACCTACCGGGCCTGGAACACCAAGACCGTTGACCGCGCCGCCCTGAAAGAGCTGACAGCGGCCATCGCCCAGCAGAACACCGAAGAGCTGGAATACCAGAACATGGACGAAGAGTGGAGCGAGGAAAAGTACCGCTCTGTCCTCGCGGCCCAGCAGAAAGAAGCCGGTCTGCTGGCCGGCATCCTCGCTGCCCGGGGCATCACCGACCCCGCCGAGGCGCTGACCCTTCTGGCGGGCGAAGAAGAGCTGAGCGACCCCATGCTCCTGACCGATATGGACAAAGCCTGTGAGCGCATCCTGCGGGCCATCGACGAGGGGGAGACCATCGTCGTCTTCGGCGACTACGACGTGGACGGTGTGACCGCCACGGCCCTGCTCTATCAGCACCTGAAAGGGATGGGCGCCGCCGTCAAGTGTATGCTGCCCAGCCGGGAGGGCGACGGCTACGGTCTCTCGAAGAACGCCATCCAGTCGATTTACGATAAGGGCTGCCGCCTCATCGTCACGGTGGACAACGGCATCTCTGCCGTAGAGGAAGCCGCATTCGCGGCCAGCCTCGGCATCGACCTCATCATCACAGACCACCATCTGCCCCACGACACCCTGCCCCAGGCAGCGGCCATCGTGGATCCCCGCCGTGCCGACGACCACAGCCCCTTCAAGGGCCTGTGCGGCGCGGGCGTGGCCTTCAAGCTCTGCGCCGCGCTGGATGGCTGCCCGCCGGAAGAGATGCTGGAATACTGCGGCGACCTCGCCGCTGTTGGCACCGTGGCCGACGTCATGCCCCTGACAGGGGAGAACCGCACCATCGTCAAAGCAGGTCTGCGCCAGCTGCAAAATACGGACAGACCCGGCTTCTGCGCCCTTTTGGAAGAAGTGGGCCTTGCAGGCAAGCCGGTGACGGCAGAGAACATCAGCTACGCCATCGCGCCCCGCATCAATGCGGCGGGCCGGATGGACAGCGCTGTCACCGCTTTGCAGCTGGTGCTCTGTGAAGACGAAGACCGGGCGGTCGAATTGGCTCATAAGCTGAGTGACATCAACATCCAGCGGCAGGAGACGGAGATGGAAATCGTCAAAGCCGCACAGGAACTGCTGGACGCTGAACCGGAACGCCTCGAAGACCGGGTCATCCTGCTCTGGGGCAGAGACTGGCACCCCGGCGTCATCGGCATCGTGGCCTCCCGCCTTGTGGAAAAGACCGGACGCCCGGTCATCGTGGTGTCGGTAGATGAGCACGGCGAGGGCAAGGGCAGCGGCCGCAGCGTGCAGGGCTTCAACCTGCACGAGTGCATCGCCTCCTGCGCCGACATCCTGCTCCGCTTCGGCGGCCACGCCATGGCAGCGGGCCTCTCGGTGCGGGAAGAGGATCTGCAGACGCTCCGCCAGCGGCTCAACGACTGGGCGGCCCGGGAGTGTCCCGTGCTGCGCACCCCGCCGCTGGAATGTGATCTGTCTGTCCACCTCGACCGTCTGACGGTGGAGAGCGTCCGCCGCCTCGACCAGCTGGCACCCTACGGTGCCGACAACCCCAGCCCGGTCTTCGTGCTGGAAAGGGCTGTCGTGGAGGGCGTCTACGCCGTCTCGGAGGGCAAGCACTGCCGCCTGCGTCTGCGGCAGGGCAGTTCCAGCATCTACGCCGTCTGGTTCGGGATGCACCCGGAACAGGTGCCTTATTCGACGGGCGACGTCGTGGACGCAGCCATCAGCCTTTCGGTCTACGATTCGCCCCGGGGCGCACAGCTGTCGGGCCGCATCATCGAGCTGCACCCGGCGGGCCTCGGCAACACAGCTGCAGAGCAGGCCGCGCTGGTGCAGGCGCTGCGCCGGGGTACGCCCCTGACGCCGGAGCAGAAGGAGAGCATCGCCCCGGAGCGCAGCCATATCATCACCGTTTATCGGGAGCTGCAGGCGCGGCGCTGGTACGCCGAAGACCTGCAGCCCCTGTTTGCGAAACTCGGCGAGGAGAACACCGGCCGGACGCTGGTGGCCATCTCCGCGCTGGAACAGGTCGGCCTCATCACAGCGGCTGACCGGGGCGGGGCAAAGTTCTGGGAACTCGTGCCTGCCACCGGCAAGAAGAACCTTGCCGATGCGCCTATCCTGAAATGTCTGGAGGAACGATAAAGATGCCTGAGGGAAAGAAAACTGTCACCCCCGCGCCCGCAGCATCGGCTGCGGCGAAAGAGGACAGCTACTCTGCAAAGACCCATCTCCACCAGCCCGTGCCGGTGACGGAGATGGCTACCGTGGCCGCAACGGCCCTGCCGGCCAACGCCCCTGAGGGGACCCTTCCCTCGGAGGTGCGGCCCGAGATCGTGACCTGGGAGAAGCTGGTGGAGGCCATCAAGGCCAGCGGCAAGGCCTACAACATGGCCATGATCGAAAAAGCCTACAATATGGCCAACGACGCCCACAAGGGGGTCTGCCGCCGCAGCGGTGAGCCCTATATCTGCCACCCGCTGGCCGTGGCCCGCCTCGTGCTGGACCTCGGCATGGACAGCGAGAGCATCGCTGCCGCCCTGCTCCACGATGTGGTGGAGGACACCCCCACCACGCTGACCGACCTGACCGCCGCTTTCGGCGAAGAGGTGGCTGCGCTGGTGGACGGCGTCACCAAGCTGACCAAGATCCAATTTTCCAATATCGAAGAGCTGCAGGCCGAGAACCTGCGCAAGATGCTGCTGGCCATGAGCCGTGACGTCCGCGTCATGATCATCAAGCTCTGTGACCGCCTGCACAATATGCGCACCGGCGACGCATGGCCGGAGCAGAAGCGCCGCGACAAGGCCCGGGAGACCATGGAGGTCTACGCCCCCATCGCCAACCGTCTGGGCATCCTGAACGTCAAGGAGGAGCTGGAAGACCGCAGCCTCCACTACCTCGACCCCGTGGGCTACGAGGAGATCAACAAGATGCTCAGCGAGCGCGCAGGCGACGAGTTCCTGGCCAGCGTGTCGGGCGTCATCAAGAGCCGCCTCGAGGAGAGCGGCATCGAGGGCGCGACCATCAAGCGGAGAGTCAAGAGCATCTACGGCATCTACCGCAAGACCATCATGCAGAACAAGTCCTTTGATGAAATTTACGACATCTACGCGGTGCGCATCATCCTGGACACCCTGGCTGAGTGCTACAGCACCCTGGGCCTCATCCACGATATGTACCACCCGCTGCCCAACCGCTTCAAGGACTATATCTCCACCCCCAAGCCCAACGGCTACCAGAGCCTCCACACCACCGTCATCGGCCACGAGGGCATCCCCTTTGAGGTGCAGATACGCACCCGCACCATGGACGAGCAGGCCGAGTACGGCGTTGCCGCCCACTGGAAGTATAAGGAGGGCCTCGAGGGCCACGATAAGCTGGACGAGCGTCTGGCCTGGGTCAGCCAGCTGCTGGAAAACCAGCGCGTCAGCGAGGATTCCGGCAACCTGCTCCACGATTTGAAGAGCGACCTGCTGCCGGAGGAGGTCTTTGCTTTCACCCCGAAGGGCGACGTCATCAACCTGCCTGCGGGCGCAAACTGCATCGACTTTGCCTACGCCATCCACTCTGCCGTCGGCAACCGGATGGTGGGCTGTAAGGTCAACAACCGCATCGTCCCCATCGACCATGTCGTGGCGACGGGCGAGATCATTGAAGTCATCCTTGGCCCGGCGGACAAAGGCCCCAGCCGCGACTGGCTCAAGATCGTGCGCACCAGCGAGGCCAAGAGCAAGATACGCAACTGGTTCAAGAAGATGCGCCGCGAAGAGAACATCCAGCAGGGCCGCGACGCGCTGGCCAAAGAGCTGCGCCGGGAGATGATCTTCATCCCCGACGACCAGCTGGACGAGTTCGTGGGCAGCTGCAGCCGCCGTCTGCGTCAGAACAACGCGGAGGAAATTTACGCCGCCATCGGCTACGGCGGCATGACCATCGCCAACTGCCTGCCCAAGCTCAAAGAGGAGTGGCAGAAGCTCAAGGCCGCCGAGGCTGCGGAGAACAAGTCGGTGGAGGACCTGCCGAAGGTCGATCTGAGCCGCGTCCACGCCACCGACGGCGTAGTGGTGGAGGGCTTCGACAACACACCCATCAAGTTTGCGAAGTGCTGCTCGCCACTGCCCGGCGACCCCATCGTGGGCTTCATCACCCGGGGCTTCGGCGTCTCCATCCACAAGCAGAGCTGCGCCAACGCGGTGTCCAGCATGAAAGACCCCTCCAACGCCCCCCGCTGGGTCAAGGCGTACTGGGCCGACAGCGTCAAGGACAGCTACAAGGCCGGTCTGGAGATCATCGCCCTCAACCGCAACGAGCTGCTGTCCGATGTGCTGGCCGCACTGGCTGACATCCGCGTCCCCATCTACGCCATGAACGCCCGTCAGGTGGAGAACAACTGTGCCGTCATCAGCCTGACCATCGGCATCAACAATACAGAGCACCTCAACCGGGTCGTGGCCCGTCTGTCCAAAGTCAAGGATGTGCTCAAGGTAACAAGGAGCTAATATGCGTGCAGTCATTCAGGCCGTATCCTCGGCCAGCGTCCGGGTCAACGGCGGTGAGCCGCGCCCCATCGGCCCCGGCCTCGTCATCCTGCTGGGCGTCAAGGACACCGATACTCTCGACATCGTGCCGAAACTGGCTGAAAAATGCGCGGGCCTGCGCATTTTCAAGGACGAAAACGACAAGCTGAACCTCAGCGCAAAGGACCTCGGGTACTCTGCACTGGTGTTGAGTCAGTTCACCCTCTACGGCGACACGAAGAAGGGCTTCCGCCCCAGCTTCATCAAGGCGGCAAGACCGCCGCTGGCTGTGGATGCCTACGAGCTGTTCCTCGCCGAGATGAACAAGCAGGGCCTCAAGGATGTCCAGCACGGCGAGTTCGGCGCGGATATGCAGGTGTCGCTGGTCAACGAAGGCCCCTGCACCATCGTCATCGACACCGACGAGTGGCATAAAGGAGAAAAATAAACCATGAAGGCATTTCATCTGGTCGGCCCTGCGCCGTTTTACACCAACAGCTTCCTGCTCATCTCGGACGCAGGCAACGCGGTGGTCATCGACCCCGCCGCCGAGGTGCAGGAGTACGATAAGATCTTAAAGGAGCACGGCGGCAGGCTGAGCCTTATCCTCTGCACCCACGGCCACTACGACCATGTGGGCAGTGCGGGGGTCCTGAGCCGCGAGTGGGGCGCAAAGCTCTACTGTGAGCCCGCCGACTGTCGGGGGACCCAGCTGCTGCCCCTCAAGGGTTCGGACAGCGGCTACGAAGAGGGCGAGGTCGTCCCCCTCGACGAGCTGCGCTTCACCGTCTGGCACACCCCCGGCCACACGGAGGGCAGCGTAGTGCTGCTGTGCGAAAACTATCTCTTCGTGGGCGACACGGTCTTTCAGGGCAGCATCGGCCGCACCGACCTCGAGGGCGGCGACAGCCGGAAGATGGACGAGAGCCTGCGCAAGTTCGCGGCCCTGCCCGTCCCGGCCGAGGCGCAGGTGCTGCCCGGCCACGGCGATTTCTCCACCTTCGGGCAGGAGGCTGCCACCAACTTCTATATCAAAAATGCGCTGAGAAACGCATAAAAAGGCGGGATTTCACATGAATATCTATATCACGGGCCTCGGCTCAGGCTATGAGGTGGAGCACCTCGTCCGCCTGTTCTACCCAATGGCCCCGCTCACCCTCACCCCGCCCGAGGACGGCGCAGACTGCGTCTGGGCCGAGAAGCGGCCTGATAAGCTCTGGGCCATGGTGCGGCAGGGCGGCAAGAGCCGGACCGCCGAAGCGCCGCTGCCCATTCCCGTGGAAGAGGGCGGCGAGACGCCGGAATTTGCGCTGGCCAGCCTGACCTATGACCTGCTGCGCAGCTGGACGGGCATCCGCCCGCCCTGGGGCAAGATGACCGGCGTCCGCCCGGTGCGCCTCGTCCACGACAAGCGGGCCGCAGGCTGGACGGAAGAGGAGATCGACGATTTCTTCCTCAAGCGCTTCGACTGCTCGCCCGAAAAATACGGCATGGCCAAGGCCATCGCGGACTTGCAGGAGCCTATCCTGAAAGCAGGCAGTGCGCCCAAGACCTACAGTCTCTATATCGGCATCCCGTTCTGCCCCTCCCGGTGCAGCTATTGCAGCTTCGTCAGCTGCAACCTCGACCGTGACCGCAAGCTGGTGCAGCCCTATGTGGACTGCCTGTGCAAAGAGGTCGAGGCCATCCGGGACGAGGCCGACAAGGCCGGGCTGAAGCTCTGCAGCATCTACATCGGCGGCGGCACCCCCACCAGCCTCTCGGCAGCGCAGCTGCGCCAGCTCATGGGGACGGTGCGGGACTGCTTCGACCTTTCCGCCATCGTGGAATACACGGTGGAAGCCGGACGCCCCGACTGCACCGACGCCGAAAAGCTGGCCGTCATCAGGGAATACGGCGCGACCCGCATCTCTATCAATCCGCAGACCTTCTCGGATGAAGTGTTGGCGAACATTGGCCGCAGGCATTCGGCCCAGGACATCCTCGACTGCTATGCAGAGGCCCGGGCCGCAGGCCACGACGACATCAACATGGACCTCATCGCGGGTCTGCCCGGCGACACGGTGGAAGGGTTCGAAAAGAGCCTGCGTCAGGCCATCGCCCTCGACCCTGAGAACATCACCGTCCACACCCTGACCCTCAAGCGGGCCTCCCGCATCGTCATCGAGGACCAGAAGGAGAACGACTACGCCGACGTGGCCGCCATGCTGGAAAAGTGCCATCTGCTGGCCGAGGCGGGCTATCGGCCCTACTACCTCTATCGTCAGAAAAATACCCTCCAAAACCTGGAAAACGTGGGCTGGTGCAAGCCGGGCCACGAGGGGTATTATAATATCTATATCATGGAAGAAGTCCAGACCATCCTCTCGGCCGGCGCAGGCGGCAGCACCAAGCTGGTGGCCGACGGCGGCAAGCGGATGCAGCGCATCTTCAATTTCAAGTATCCGACAGAATACATCCAGCGTTTCGACGAAGTGCTGGAACGGAAAAAAGGAGTGGCGGTTTTTTATGATCACGATTTGGGTACCGAAACGTCTGGTTGAGATAGACCTGTACAACGTCGCCGCCCAGAGCCCGGCGGCGCTGGCGGAGATGAGCGAGAAGAGCTACCGCCAGCGGGTGGCCTATGCTGCCCAGAAGATCAGGGACTCCCGCGCCAAGATCGTCATGCTCACCGGCCCGTCGGCCAGCGGCAAGACGACTTCGGCTCATAAGGTGGCCGAGGCTCTGGAAGCCTCCGGCACCCCGGCCCATGTCATCAGTCTGGATAACTTCTTCAAGGGCGCTCAGTATTACCCCCGCCTGCCTGACGGTACGCTGGACTACGAGAACCCCGACACGCTGGATATGCCCCTCATCCGCCAGTGCCTCAGCGATCTGAGCACCACCGGCAAGACCGTGCTGCCCATCTACGACTTCACCACCGAGTCCCGTTCCTCCGAGACGGAGACGCTGGACCTCAAGGGCGGCGTCTGCATCGTGGAGGGCATCCACGCCCTGAACCCTGAGCTGACGGGCCTTGTGAAGGGCGACGACGTCTACCGCATCTACGCCGGCCTGCGGGAGGAATACTGCATTGATGGCCGCCGTGTCATCAACACCCAGGACATCCGCCTCTGCCGCCGCACCCTGCGGGATGCCGCCGCCCGGGGCCGCAGCCCCGCCAAGACCCTCGCCATGTGGGACAGAGTCCTCGACGGCGAGACCCGGTATATCAAGGGCTTCAAGACCACGGCAGACTTTTTGCTGGACACTTCCTTCACCTACGAGCTGGGCCTCATCGCAAAGCTCCTGCGCCCGGTGAGCCAGCGCTTCACGCTGGAAGGCCACAACGCGGAGCTCTGGGACGAGACGGCCCGCCG
>OGNR01000239.1_pt1 | contig 33615 bp, 49 predicted proteins | sample 1573501 | NCBI WGS metagenome assembly OGNR01 (sample SAMEA2581918, study PRJEB24529) | metagenome | biome: Human gut stool | place: China | collected 2011 | reverse complement strand
AAGCTGCTGATTGTGAAAGTAAATTACCTACCCTGATGATTTACCATTTTCGGGTAAAATGAGGTATTGACACGGTAAACAACCCATGTGACAATGTATAAATCAAATATACAGTATGCGGGGTTTATACAAATGTACCATCTTAGAGAAAATTGTGATTGCAAAACGTTTCATGAAGACACAGGTCTTTGTACACTTTGCGCCCGATACAATCACGAGGACTTCGTGAGACATTTCAAAAATAGAACCAATTCTGACGATGAGCACGAGCAATGGTTACTGGACCAGCTGTGGAACAATCCGAATAACGGCCTCAGAATCGGCACCAAACGCATGTCGAAATGTGGTCACCCTGGCGTCTATCGCGGTAGTAAATGTGCGATATGCTCCAAGATTAGTAAAGACGCCAAAGTCTCTCAGACACTTCAAAAAAGCACTAACCATGTAGACACAATGCGTTTCACTCTTGAACAGTTGAACGCAACTATTGAGGAGATGAAGCACCAACGTAAAATACTGGAACAGGCCATACAGTTGGCTGAAATGGGGTTAAATATTGGTAACATCACTTTAACCACTGTCAAGATGAAAACACCACGTCAAATAGCTATTGAGGCCGGTCAGAAGTGGTATATCCCTTACGAACCTTGTAAAAAGTGCAATAAAATATCTGAACGTTATGTAGCGAATGGTCGCTGCCGCAATTGTGGAGGTAAATGATACGGGTAATGAAAAGTTTCTAATAATGGTTGGACGTATTCTTGTTGCTGGGTTTAAACTTGACGATATCAAAATAGAACTGCACGAATATGACTCTGTAACTGGAATGGGGTTCATTACGTTACGAGCGTCAGATGACTTATTCGAATTCATTGCTGGTAACACTGGAGACAAACCTGCCAGCTATATTTCAAGAAAGAAGGGTATTTACGAATCGTTACTAATGCAATTACGAGACTGACCAGAGATAAAATAAAGCCCGCTAAATGCGGGCCTTTTATTTACCTGATGCTATTCCAGTCCATACCGGTCCTTAATCATCTCTACAGGAATTGATATTCTACCAATCTCACCGTAGTCTCGATGATATGTTATGACTGTGGCACTTCTTCCGGAGTTGTAACCCCCGTTACTTGAATACTCGTCTTTGGCCGCCAGAGTTTGGTGCATCTCAGTGATAAACATGCTGCTCTCCGCTACTTTCCGATGATGGTAGTGCCCCATGTGTAGGTAGCCAAACTTAGTGCGACCGTAAATCTCCCGGAACTTACTGGCGAATACTGCGTCCAGCTTTTCCATCCTGGAACAGTGCCCGTGATGTACACCAATCATTACTTTGCCGAATTCGATTGCGTAGTAGGGACTCTGTTCGTCCACAATGGTCACACGAGGATTATCGCAATACACCTCTTTAAACATCTCTCGTAACCACACGGAGGACGCAAGGTCGTGGTTACCCGTGGCGATTAGCAGCGTCACTTTCCGATGCTTCTCCAGACACATATTCACGGCTCGTTTAATCACGCGGATAGCAGTCTGTACCACTTTGAAGAAACGCGTATCAGAGTCGAGAATATGTCCGGATGTTGGTGTAACCGCCTTCAGGCCGTCGAAGTGCAGGAAATCCCCCTGAAGGTTGATAAGACACTCTGTTGCGTTGGGTGCCAATGCTGTCGCTGATTTGAACCACGACGATATGAGATGTTCCGCAATGTTGGTGTCATAATCGTCTCCACCCTCTTCTTCACATGCCAACATACCAATGTGTGCATCTGTTACTGTGTACATGTTCAGGAGAGTGCTATCCTCATCACGGGATATTAAATTAATTTCCTCTAGTGGGGATAAGCACTCTGTAAGCGCCACAATCGCTTCCTGCATCATTTTAAGCTGGCGCTCGTTGTCCACATCGGTCTTGACCCATTGCAGAGCTACAGTCCCGTCCCCCTTCACCAGTGATGATGTACCTTTTACCTTGTAACCGTCCGGCACAAAGCGGGACACATTACCACCGTGACCCAGGCCGCGCGCACCGAGACGTTTGATGCGGCGGTTAATGTTACCCGGGCTCATGCCGTACTTTTTCGCAACGGCGTGGCCACTCATTCCTGCAGCCACGTCTGACAGTAATTGCTCATCAGTCAGTATACTCATTACACTTTGCTCCGGCTTTTAACTAACTGGTCGATAACAACCGTAAAGAACTGGTTACAACCAACATTCGGGTAATCAATGCCGAACTTGTAACCTTTGATGATAAGGTCGGTCGCTGCAGGATTACCGCCCGGGTTAGCCCGTTTAATCATTTCCTGCACGCCCATCTGTGCACGTTGAGCGCTGCAACCGTTAAAGAGCAGGTTAGCAACCCGTGATTCATTTGTCTCAGCAGTAACAGCTGCGTTAGCAGTACCACACAGCATCAGACAGAACAGTAATTTACGCATTTTCATATCTCCAGGTATGCACACCCGCGCATTTGAGCGCGTGCGCCATAATTTCATCATTGACAACTGCAAACATCAGCTTCGTGGCGTCAATCGTAATGTGACGACCGGCTAACAGGTCATCGAATGTCACATCGTGTTTGTGTAACCATTCGTAAGCGTCACGTGGACCGGTCACCAGCACATCATGACCCGCACAGTACAGCGCCCTTGCGAGCGCAATATTGTCCTTGATTGGTTCGCCCTGTGCATCCCGCAGTACACCGTCCAGGGCGAACAACACCGATTTCACTCAACCTCCCACTTGATGCCCTGCGCGGTTAGCGCGGCATCGACCTCATCGGCATAGTAGTAAGATGATCCGCCTGATAACCCGACCAGCTCGAACGGCTCTGGCAGCTTCACGGTGACAGCGCGTGACTCCAGTTCCACCACCCGCGCCTCAGCCGCTAAACAGCGCTCCATCAGCTGGCAATAACTCAGTGCTTCCATATCCACTGTTCCCGTACTTTACCTTCAACAATGAGACGAGTGACACACAGTCCGTCCCGGTCAGCCTGCGCACGCATACGTGACAGTGTGGTCAGCGCCTGAACCTCTGTCATATTGTCCATCATGTCGGACAGTTTGTGATGGCTGATGATATTTTTCATTTGTTTAGTCTCCTTAATTGTTGTTCCGATGAGTTGAAGATAACCCACCTTGACGAGTCCGTCAATACTAATTGCAAAAAAAAAGCCCCGAAGGGCTTATTTAGTTTCCGCAAAGGCAATAGCACTTGTATCACCCTGTGCCGCCGCGTAATGGCGCGCCACGTCTGCTGCATTTGTGAGGTTAGCGTGAATGTGTCCAATCTTGATGTACAACCGTGGCTTACCACCGTCAATCATTATCACGTTATTCACGCGTCCATCCTTGAGCGCCGGGTGCCAGTCGTAACCCAGTTGACGCATCATGTCACGGCGTTTACCTACCGGCACAGTGCGGTCGGCGCGCATCTGACGTAACAGGTTGTCCAGTGCCTTACTGCTCACCCAACCACCCGCAAAGCCCTGGCGACCCTCGTCAATCGCTTCCATAATTTCCTGCTCAATACTACCGAGTGATGCTGTCACAGCCTCGTGAGTGCTGCTGGTCTCTGGTGCTCGCTGACAATGTGTCGCCGGGTTAAACTGTGCGGGAATGGCGTAGTTCTCCAGATAATGCGTCACGGCTGCAAATCCACCGCCACGTTTGAGCCAGTCATACAGGTTGGGGAAGTAGTCTCCGCCCATACCGTCGCGCACGATGTCGATATGCTCCTGCTGCGCGGTGTAGAAAATAGCGAACCGGCGGTCATTAGCGGTCTTGCGCACAGCGTTCTTGTGGTTACTGTTGAACATGAAGTTGGCACACAGTCTGTGCATTACCTGGTCCTGCTGCATCGCACGTTTAGCGAGGTACTCACCGGTAATCATCGGCTTGAGCGTTTCAATCAGTTCGAGTTTCTGCTCCGGAACGTAAATATCTTCCACGCCGATAAATATTTTATCGAACAGCCACGCGTTGAACTTCTCGCCAATCTCCTGCGCTGGCGGCATGTGGCTGTAACGTGAACCTACCGCTTCCATTACGCACAGTGTGAACAGTGTTTTACCGTTACCTTCAACACCCTGCAGTAATGGCGCCCATTTGAACTTGGTCCCCTTGTACTGTACACACGCTGCCATGTAGGACAACAGAATCTCACGGTCGCGCTCAACGGGTAACAGTTTGGCCAGATGAGTGAGGAAAGGTGTCACATCACCCCGTGCGCTCGCCACCGTCACAGGTACGTATGCGTTGACATGACGCAGACCGTCTTCTTCGATAATGGCACCCTGCGGCAGGTCCGGACGGAATGTTGAGCGGTCAACTTTCGGGAACATAATGCACTGGTTCTCGGTGAATGCTTCAAAAGCCTTTTTAGTAGTCTTCTCGTTACCGTCATCCAGCGCAAATACATAACCGCCGTACATTGCGTTAAACTGCTCAGACTTCAGCATCTGACCGTTAGGTGTGAGAATGCGGTGACTGTCCGCCACATACACGCAGCCTTTGAAATGGTCAACAAGCTGTGAGCCACCAATAAACTGATACCCGCTACGGATAACCGGCGCACCCGTCTCAACAACCTGAGCAGGGGTCACGAGTTCAATCGGTGCACCGACACTGTAATAAGTTGTCTGACGTGCGCAAGCGCCCAGGATGGTACGTCGCATGTACGATTTGTGACTGTCCCATTTAGGACGTGCCAGCGTAGACAGACGCATCAGACGTTCGATACGTTCACAGTTACCACCGGTCCAGAACGCCAGATGTTGAGCTAACGCCGCATCAGCGCTTGACCCGTCATACTCGCGGTCCTCGTCCGGATACGCATCACTCAGTACCTCGACATTACGCGTCCACAGGTCTTTAAATGTTGCTTTACCACCGAAAACAGCCGCGACACCACCTTTACTTGAACAGGCTTTTTCGATGAGTTTCGTGTCGTCCTCAATTGGACATGAACCTTCGGCGTGAGTTGTTGACCACTCCACCGCTGCAACTTGTTCGGTCTGCGGGAAATAACGTGCAACCGTGGCGTTGAGCGGTGCGGATGCGTTAAACATCATGTCACCCCGTGCACCACTTCCCAGACAGATGAAACGGTCGGACGTGTACAGTTCGATGTGCAGTGGAACATTTTTACAGCTGTGCTCAGGGATGGACGGACTGTAACCAAAAATGTGCAAGCCTTTACCGCTGTTGCTCACTTCCACGTAACAACCGGCAAAAGTTGTGCATAATTCCAGCGCGAGCGGTGACCAGGTGTTATCATCCTGTAGTGCACCGTCGATATCCACGCAGAAACGACCATCACCCGTAAGAATGACCGCGGGACGATATGACTCACCCAGTGCAGAAGCCGCCGCGACCACCTGAGCATGAGACATGCGGTCCGCAACGTGCAGACTGACCACTTCACCAGCAGCATTACACGGCATCTTCTCCGTGCGCCCTGGTTTCTTCTGTGAAGGTACTGTTTTGCAGACGATAAAGTGCAGGGAATCAGCCCCCTGCGCAGGGGGATTCGTATGTGTCATCTCTGTCTCTCCGTTTTGGTTATTAAAGTAAGGTGGTCAACGCGCGAGCACGTAGCTCCAGTGGTGCAGACTTAGCGATGTTGTCACCCAGTGCAATACCCTGTCCAATCAATTCAAGGTTTTCTTCTTCCACTGCTCGTTGCATCACTGCCTCACGAAGTGCGTCCATCCTGACCCAGTGATGGTTGATGGTGCCCATTGCCACACCGGCTTCGGCTGCGACACCATCACGCGTTAGACTACCAAAGCCATCACGCTGTGCCATTACATATGCGACTTCTAAAATATTATCTTTGCTCATAATTTCGGTTCCATTGGGTAATTTGTTGCAGTATGGCACAGGTTGACGGAGTGGTCAATCCCTTACAGGTCACCACTCCCATTCCAGAATTTAAAGTCGCCCCCAAGTCCGATAATGAGTGTCCCAAACGCAAGCTGTGCCCGTTCGTGTTCCGTACCCTTATATTTCCACCCGGCTTTTTTCACCTCACGCGCCACAAACTGTCCAATGGTCGACCCAACCATGTCGGGTGTGATAACCACGGGGCGGATACCGATGAGGTCGCTCGACTTGATACGCTTGTTCATCGTTGAAGAGTCGTTGCACAGACCGTAACGTACAACTCGACCATTTTCATCTTTTAACGCACCGCAATTATTGCGAAAAAGTCGCCAGCCCATCTTACTTGCCAGTAGCCGCGCCTCATCCTGCACACGCGCTTCGGGTGTATCTTTGGTTGAGCGTGGGACATCCAGTCCCACCATTGTCACAAGGTCAGCCAGCGCCTCAGCCGTGATACCGTGCTTACGTTGCCATTCGAGAAGTGTTGGGTAGGTCATTCTATGCCGCCTTTGATTTTCGTAAGCTGAAGCTCCACGTTCTTCATCAATTTCAACAATTCATCGCTGAAAGGTTCGTTGTGCATTTTACTAAACTCATAGATATGTTTACCCAATTTAATCACCGCATCCACGGGGTTATCCAATCGAAACTCCTGATACATGCAGTTTTCCCATTTTTCTTTTTCGTGGTCGTATGTTCTCCATGACAGATACCACGCACCTAAACGAAATTGCATGGTGTAATGAATATTTGGTGCGATTTTCACCTTCCTGTCTTTGACTGCAAACCAATCGAGTGAGTAATCCCAACTTTTTAATGTTACTGTTTGCTCATCACTCATAACCCAATCCTCTCTCTTAATTTATCCGCATCGGCCGCTTTGAGCGCCTGCGCCTCCAGCCACGACACACCGTATGTCAGGTAAAATTTGCGAAATATTTCACTGTCGCTCAGACCCTCCGCGCGGCGATACCCGGCCCACTCCGCTAATTTTAAGTCTAACTTGACGAGCGCGTCAAGTCTTTCTCTCTGGCGTTTGACATTACTCATCACACCAGGTACCGGTACGTTCAATGCAGTCAGTCTGTCACGCATTGCCTCGGGCGTCTCACGTGCTCCCACAACCTCATTACGCATTTGCGCCAGTACATCCGGGTCAAGCTCGTATAAATCTCCGTCAACCTGAGTAGGTCCTGAGCGGTCTGCCGGTTTTGGTACAGGCTCACCACAGTCCGGACATGCGTCACGGAACCGCTCATACACCGCTGCGCAAGCTGTACACACGCGCACCGTCGATGGTTCACTTTTACCCGTGCGGCGCTCCCGGCGGTCAAGACTCCACTCACGCGGTGCATCCGGTAAACCGTGGCGCATGACGTTTGATACGGCGTCGATAATGATAGCGTGTGATTTTCCTTCGAACGGGCGCAGCGCACGACCAAACATCTGCGCATACAGAGCATAACTCTGTGTCGGTCTGGCGAAAGACACCACTTCCACTGCGGGAATGTCCACCCCCTCGCCTATTAAACTGTCATTAACAATTTGCAAAATCTTTCCCGACTTCAAATCGCGGATAGCCTGCACGCGTTCTTCATCGGCGTTGCGCCCGGACAATGCGACAGCTGGTACACCACGCTTACGGTATTCTTCCGCTACTTCCTCCGCCGTATCCACGCCGACGGTAAAGGTGATACCGCGTTTACCCGGGCAGATTTTGAGATAGTGACTCACGATGTCACCGACAATGTGCGACCGCCCAATCTCCACTTTGAGTTCCTTCTCTTTATAGTCCCCCGTGGTTTTACTGGTTTCCACGTTCTCCAGATGCAGGTCGGTCGGTGGGCAGTAAATTTTGTACTGACTCAGATAACCGTTGTCGATGAGCCAGCGCATTGTCGGACCTTCAACAATCACATCGGCATAACCGTCTGTCTCACGTGATAAACCCTGCCCATCTGCACGACAAGGTGTTGCAGTCGGTCCAAGTCCACGTGCGCCAGCGTTGAGCAGGGGTGTCAGGACACCGCCCCAGGTCTTCGACTTCTTCGTAGCGTGGTGAAACTCATCCTGTACGACGGTCAGTTTATTACCCAGCTTTGCTAGGTCAGCAATTTTAGCCTCACGCATTGACTGTACGGACGCAACCATCACCCGCGCATTTGGGTCGACATAGTTAACCCCGTGGTTTTCCATCGATTGCTTGGCTGCAAAGCGTACCACTTTATTAGCCGCGATAACCTGATGACGAATTTCCATGCGTCCCATCGTGTCACTCAACTGAGTAATCAGCTCCTGACGATGTGCCAGCACCAGCACATACTGACCTCTGTCACGCTCTTTTGCGACAATGGCGGTCAGGGTCATGGACTTGCCGGAGCCGGTAGCGCTCACCATCGCCACAAATTGCTTCCCGGCGTCCCATTGCTGGTACGTGTCTTTGACCAGTTTTTCCTGATAGGGTCGGAGTGTTGGAAGGGTCATTTCGTTAACTCCGCAGGTAATACCCCACCATTCCTCTCTTTAACCCATGATTTGAGACGTTGGGTGAATTGTTCCTGGTCCTCGTAACGCTGTAATAATTTTTTATATTTGGGCGTGTTAATTTCCATTTCTCGTTCTGCTTTAGCGCTTTCCAATTTTTTCGCGCGTTTATCATCCTTCAACGTTTCAATTTGTTCTTCAAGTTGCTGAATACGAATCGCCTGTGTACAAATTATGGCATCTTTTGATTCGATTCTGACACGCATCTGATGACGTAAGTCAACACCACGATTGATAACATTTTCCAGTTTTTCTGTATATGTTCTGACTAATTTGCCCATCTCTCACATCTCCCACACTTTGCGCACGCTGTTCGACTCGACCATACGTGCTTTTCTGATTAGTTTATGTGCCACATACATTGGTATCTGCACATCGTCAAGAAACCATTTGTCTTTCTTACTGACCGAGTTGTACCAGCCGTAAGAGGGACGGAGTAGTTGTTTAATTTGTGTCATTGCGTTCACTCCTCGCTTTCCACCCCAACCATGCAACCTGCTATAATCCACGCTGGTCCATTGCGGGACGATGTTTAATTTTTGGACGAAAGTTTTCTTCAAACCACTGTTTAAATTCTTCAAGTTCTTTTTCTTCTTTCATTTTATTTTCCTCTCACTTATTGACGATGACGTCATTATGTCGCACCACCCACCCCGTGTCAAATTTAAAATTAGTGTTGACGAGTGCGTCATGGTGGTATAGAGTTCACCACATCGACAACAACGGAGGACAGAGAGACATGAGTAATATCACATTAACCATCCCGAACGACGACCACATTGCGCTGCGTGCGTTTGGTAAAGCACTGGAAGAAATGGCACTTGCGCACGGTGCGCCACTACGAGTTAACCCCCACGTGGACGTGGAAAAATTGCGTGAGACAATGGGGAATGCGGAACCAACGTATATCGTTCCTGAAGTTGACACCACTGCACAACAGGTTGAGTCACTCGGCGCAACGCACATCATTACCGAGCAGAAATTAGTTGGTGGCCCCGTACATGTGGGTGACGGTAATTTCTCACAAGGATACGTCGCCACAGTCGAGGAAATTGCTGACCCCGTTGACTCAACTGGCACACCGTGGGACGAACGTATCCACTCCACCAGTAAGGCGCTCAATGCGGACGGTACGTGGCGTCTGCGTCGTAAGCCGAAGGATATGGATGAACTGGAATGGGTGGCACTGATTGAGTCGGTTAAGGGTGAGTTGCATACTCAAACACCGGTAATGACTGATGAAGAAGTTAAAACCCTGGAACCCGTGGAAATTGGCGGACCGACACGGGAAGAAGTCGAACCACCTGTAACACCACCGGGCGATGATTTCCACACTGACGAGCAAACCGTTGCCGGTATTCCGCCACTTCCTGTACCGCCGCCGGTAGTTGTTGCACCACCTGTACCGGAATTTGATGACGGCGTTCCTTTCCCACCATCGGGCACTGTCTCTCCAGCGTTAGAGCGTATGGCGGACCACACTGTATGGGACTTCCCGCGCCTCATGACCTTCCTGACCGAGCGTCACGGTAAGATTGATGTGGCAACGGTGAACACGCTGCTGGCGCAGGACGGTATGTCGTCGGTGCAGGAACTGAACGCCCACCCGGATAAAATCGGTCCGTTCGTGGCACGTGTTAAAGCGCATTTGGGGGAGTAACCACATGTCCCGGCGCAAGTCGGGATTTTTTTTTTTTAATTTAATGTTGACGGACTCGTCAAAGATGGGTTATAGTTAGTTCATCGAAACGAACTGAAGGGAATATGAAAATGTACACTCTGATGACTCTGGAAACTGAAACAAGCACCGCAGAATACCGCGAAATGACTATGGAACAAGCCTACAAACTGGCATCCCGCGGTGGATTCTATAAGGCTCAAATCATCAGTGAAGAAGGAGTAGTTGAATATGAGTTTCACTAAATACACGACGACGGTGGATTGGGAGGGGGAGAAAATCGAAATCCCTCCCGGTTACAAATATATCTCGCGCGACAAATATGGATTCGTATGCGCGTGGATTAAGAGGCCTGTGCACAATGAGTTTGGTGCGGGAGATGGTTCGGAGATGCCCCTACGATTGGGACACCAGAAGTCCCTGTGCGAACTGGAACCAATTTTACGACAGTATAGAATGAAAGCCAGCGGTACAGTCTGTTATCTGACAGGCGCTGTGAGGGAATTTAAATGACCACACAACTACCCAAGGTATCCGATGCCAACCAGTGGATGAACTGTAACGGGTCATTCCGGGCGCAACAGGCTTATCCACCACTGGACGTCGAGCCGTCACAGTCCCGGCTGGAGGGCCGGGCATGTCACGAGGTGGCTCAGAAGTTATTCAGAAATGAGCCATTCAGTGACATGGTGGGCAGTCTGTCAAAGGATGGAATTGTCATCACGGATGAACTGTTTGACGCCGCCCGCGAGTATTTTAACGAGGTGTGGGGTTACTGTAACACTCACGGGCGAGTACACGACCTTCACGTTGAGGAAGTGTGTCCTGTTCCGGGTTATGACGACTGGTACTGTATTCCCGATGCGTGGGTGTACGTACCGGAAGGGAAGGTACTACGTGTCTGGGACGCGAAATTTGGTCACCGTATTGTTGACCCGTTTGAAAACTGGCAGCTGTTAATTGAAGCATACGCCATCGTTGAAACGCATCGCCTTGATGTTGACGTTATTGAACTGGTTATTGTGCAGCCTCGCGGGTTCACCAGTGAAGGTACAGTGCGCAAATGGGCGCTAACATACGATGAGTTAAAACAATACTGGGACGTAGAAGTGTGCATGAGTCTTGTTCTTACCACCGGGCCTGACCCACTGTGTACACCCGGACCACATTGTCTCGACTGCAGCGCGCGTGCACACTGTGACACGCTGAAGCAACAGAGTTACGCCGCGGTGGACTACGTGACGTCACTGCAGACGCACAATTTGTCCGGACATGCCCTGGGTGTTGAGTTGAGACTCCTGCAGCGTGCACAGGAGATGATTAAAATGCGTCTCAGTGGTCTGGAGGAACAAGCACTGCATGAGATTAAGCAGGGTCGACATGTGACATTCTACACCGCTAAAACCACATACGGTCGTAAGCGCTGGAAGAAAGATGTTCCGGTGGACCAGGTGATATTCATGGCCGAGTTGCAGGGAGTTGACGTCCGTAAGCCGCAGGAACTGGACACACCCGCACAGTGTGCGAAAAAAGGTATCGACCCGTCTGTTATTGAGCAGTACGCTGAAACACCTGTCACGGGTGTCAAGCTGGAACAGGTCGATGAACGCAGTATCCGTAGTGTATTTGAGAGGAGGTGAGAGATGAGTGAGCAATTTCTGGAGTGGTTCGATAAAACATTCAGTGAAGCACTATTCAAGGGTGAAGAACGTGAATATCTGAAAACGTATACCTGGTTCGCGTGGCGTGACGCCCTCCGCCAAAATAATGCGAAATAACTACTTGACGCACTCGTCAAACTAACGTAGTATTCAAATCACCGGGAGACAGAGGGTCTCCCACACTTAGCAGAGAGGATTTACAAGATGGCTCAATTTACTTTCGTTACCCCTGTTGCTCGCCTGATTCACGGTCACCCGCTGAAACAAAATGTACGCACTGATGATGTCACAAAGCAGCCGGTTATCGGTAAAGATGGTCAGCCGGTTAAGGAAATTTATATCGGTATCGCAATTCCTAAAACTGGTGAAGCGGACTGGAAAGATACCGAATGGGGTAAACAAATCGTAATGGCGGCACTGGACGCTGAAAATGGTTATGACGCTGGTACTACTCGCCGCGCGGACTTCTCATGGAAGGTGGTTGATGGTGATAGCGACATTCCGAACAAAGCTGGTCACGCGCCGAACAGCGACGAATACAAACGCGGTCACTGGGTCTTGCACCTGAATACCCGCATCCCGTACAACTGCTATCACGTTGGCAAATACAATCCGCTCGATGCGATTCAGGACGTAAACGCTATTAAACTCGGTGATTACGTTCGTGTGAACATCGTGGCGAAAGGTAATAAGCCGTCCAAAACTCCGGGTGTGTATCTGAACCCGAACCTGCTCGAACTGTCACGCCCCGGCGAGGCGATTGTTCGTGAAGGCAGTGGTCCGGACGCAGCAAGCGTGTTCGGCGGTGGCGCACCAACTCCAGCCCCGACTCCGGCTGCTCCGGCACCTGCAACACCGCCGCCAGCAACTGACCTGCTGGTAACACCTCCGCCGGTTGCTGAAGAGAAGTACAGCTACAACGGCACGGTGTATACCAAAGCACAGTTGCTCGGTATGCCCGGCTGGAGCGAAGAGTTAATCGCACAACACTGTCAGAAAGTAGCATAACCACAACGCCCCGGTGCGAGCCGGGGTAATTTAACAGAGAGGGTGCATCATGACCGAACAAGACCAACGACTGAAACAGTTTGATGAGAAGTTAGCCGAACTGGAAAAGGCTATTAAACAGGTGCAGGAGCAACGCCGGGAATACATTAATCAGAATGGTTTAAATAAAACAAATGATGCGGGGTATACACAGGGATGAACAATCTTGAAGCAACGGTAACTAAAGTGGAAGAACCGATGTGGGATGAAAAATACTAAACATACCGCGTCAAGATTGAATACAACTGCTGGGGAAGTGTCTCAAATACGGAAAAATGGTTCAAAGACCGAAACGAAGCCTACGCTTTAAAAGTTGGCGATACTATTATCGTTTAGCCCCTTAACTGGGGCTTTTCTTACAGAGAGGAATAGAGATGCACTATTTATCGAATGACGAAAAAAAATGCAACCGGTGTGGGATTGTGAAACCGTTAACCGATTTTTACATCAGTATACGAAAGGATAGACCAACTGGTAAAAATCACAAGATATCTCACACATGTAAGAACTGCACTAATCAACAATCTCGGGAACGTTATGCGTCCGGATTAAGATATGAAAAGACACGGAAAGCATATTCCAATTCTGAAAAAGGTAAAAAACTCACATCTCAGGCGAGTAAAAGACACTACGAGTCTATTCGCGGAAGAGCGTGTCATTTATTAAATAATGCCAAAAAAAGGCAATCTAAATGGACATCTTTCGATATAGATAGGGAATTCATAGAACAAAAATTGAAAAATGGTGTATGTGAGATAACTGGAATACCTTTTGATTTCACAAGTCCCGGTGAAAGTAAAAAGAATCCTTTCGCTCCCAGCCTCGATAGAATCGATAACAAAGTTGGATACATAAAAACGAACGTTCGAGTAGTGTTATGGGCGGTAAATTTAATGCACGGTGAAATGACCGATGACCAACTAGTGGTAATGTGTAAAGCGGTTATAGAGGGACTTAAAAAATGAATTATTTATCCAAATGCGAAGACATGTCTTGTCAGAAAACTTATCCCGCTGACCTACACGGTTGTCCTTACTGTGGTGCAGACCGCGCTTTTTCTTCACCTGGCGAACTGAATCCCAGTTGGTGGGCTTACGACCTTGAAACTTACTGTAACATCTTCACCGCATCATTTATTCACGCTGCGACGGGTATGGAGTTAGTCTTTGAAATCAGTGACCGCAAAAACGAGCAGCCGCAATTAATCGAATTCGTATTCAACCTGGGACGCAGTAAAGCCCGTGGGATTGGATTTAACAATCTGGCGTTTGACTATCCAGTACTGCACTACGTGGTCAATACACCGGGTTGTACACTGGAACAGATTTACGCAAAAGCGCAATCACAGATTAAGCCCGAAGGTCAGTGGCCAGAAATTGTATGGGACCGCGACCAGATTTTCGAGCAGATTGACCTGTACAAAATTCATCACTTTGACAATAAAGCCCGACGTACCAGTCTGAAGGCGTTAGAAGTGGGTATGCAGTCCCCTAACGTAAAAGACCTGCCATTCCCGGTCGGAATGGTGCTAAATGACCAGCAGAAAGACATTCTCATCGATTATAACAAACACGACGTGCGAGAGACGCTGAAATTCTTTGTGCGTTCACTCGACAAAATTCATTTCCGTGAGGAACTGACAAAGCAATATGGTCGTAACTTTATGAACCATGCCGACACTAAAATCGGCAAAGATATATTTGTTCACGAACTGGAGAAGGCCGGGGTGGATTGCTCAGGGGTAACTATTCGTGAACGTATCGCACTCACCGATGTGATTCCTTCGTATATCAAGCTGGAGACAGCCGAGTTTACCGATATCATGAACAGAATGAAATCGGTAGTGTTGACCAAAAAGCAACAGGACGAATTACTGACCACCAAAGGTGTATTCAGTGACATGGTCGCCACTGTTGATGGTATCGAATATACATTCGGTCTGGGTGGTATCCACAGTGGGATTCCGAACTGCATTTATAAATCCGGTGACGGTTTCGTTATGAGCGCGCGCGATGTGACGTCGCTCTACCCGAATTTAAGTATTAAGAATCGCTTTTATCCGGAGCACCTGGGTGAAACATTCTGCGATGTGTATGAGAATTTATTCAATCGCCGCCGTGATGCAAAGCGCGCGGGTGACAAGATAGTCGATGCTACACTTAAACTCGCACTGAACGGTACATTCGGGAACATGGGCAGTCGCTTTAGTCCATTCTGTGACCACAAATGTCTGTTGAGTATCACCATTACGGGTCAGTTGAGTATGGCGATGCTGATCGAACAATTACGCAAAGTCCCGCAGATGACCATTGTGCAGACTAATACGGACGGTCTCATCCTGCACCACCCAGCGCAATACCTGGAACACGTGGACAATGTGTGTCAGTGGTGGATGGATGTCACGCAACTGAATCTGGAATGCGAGGATATCGCCTCGGTTTATCAGCGAGATGTGAACAACTATATTCAGGTTGGTACGGACGGTAAAATCAAGCGTAAAGGCGCTTACGAGTACAAATACCAGTGGCATCAAGACCCATCGGCGATGATTGTTGCCCGCGCTGCCGAAGCCGCCCTCGTACACGGTGAGGACATCCGCACGTTCATCACTCAGCACCGTAACCCGTTCGACTTCATGCTGCGTGCCAAAGTACCTCGTTCGGCACGTCTGGTGATGCGTTGGCCTGAGTGGGGCGCTGAACAGGAGATGCAGAATACCACACGTGTGTTTATCTCGCGTAATGGTGGGTCACTGGTTAAGCTGTTACCACCAACCGGTACACCAGGTACATGGAAGCGCAAGAATGGTGTCAAGGACGACGTGTACAACGCGGTAATGCGTGAGATTACCGGTCAACCGGGAGACGTCGACAGCATTGGTACACCGTGGGACGAGCGTATCCACACGAAGAGTCGCAGCAAGCATGATGCAGTGCGTGAAACCGGGATGTATGTTGGGTGGAAGGTGACAGAGTGTGCAGACGCTAAAGACTTCGACTGGGGCAGTCTGGACTATGAATATTATGTGAAGGAAGCGGAAAAGTTAGTTCTACCATTGTTGGGGTAATAAACCACCGGCGCATCACTGCGCCGGATTTGATACACGTCGACGCAATTCATCAAGTTCAAGCTGCGCTCGTTCAGCCTCCAGACGAGCAATAATTTCCTTCTCCTTACGCTCGGCGGACTCATTACGAATTCGCCGTATGTGACCGTAAATCATAACAATGGTCAGCAGAATACCACACAGGGTGGCAAAGATACCGATGGCTTCCGGGGTGATACCGTATTTAGTCATCAATCCCGTTACCGTCGTCCCGCTTGCTACCAGTGTCCCGGCTTGTGTGTTTCCGGCGAAGCTCATAGTATTTTCTCGCTTTGATGTACCACTCAACGACCTGCGCCAGCATAAGGATGATGACCAGAGTTGTCGATATGAAACGCAATACCTCCAGCATCCTCACTATCCTTTTTCAGTATCGTGAGGATTGCCGCGCAGTATAACATCGTGAACATTGCCACATAGACATCGAGCGGTTGATAGAAAAACCACAGGAGCCAGCCTACCAGATTAATCGACATGGAAACAATGCTGATGAGCATCATATCGAGAGACTTTCGGGATGTTCCGAACCGGTACAGAATACCGGCTACGATGAAATCACAAAATGCGGCGAGGAAAAAATAAATAGAACCGTCCAGATTGCTGCACAACTCCTGGAAAAGAGTTGCCACCATCACAAAGAGAAACGAGGCTCCCCGGGGTCTGGCGATTACTGAGGCAATCAGGAAGGTGTACATTGTTTATTTGGCCCGGCGTTTTACTTTGGCACCGCCCGTGTCACCGGTTTTACTGCGGGGTTTTACATTTGCTCCACCGGCGTCACCTGCTTTACGTGATTTAGTCTTGTACATTTTACCGCCCTTGTATGTTAGGATTAAGCCTAATTGTACAGCAGGTGTTACCGAATGAAAAATCCTTTAAGTAAACAAATGACCGCCCTTCTCACCGCATTTGCAATGGGTGGTACGGGTACCGCGGTAGTCACGCAGACGGACATCCTCAATCAGTTCCTGAACGAGAAGGAAGGGAACAGGCTGACAGCATATCTGGACAGTGCAAATCCTCCCATCTGGACCATCTGCCGGGGTGTGACGCGCATCGATGGTAGGCCGGTGACAAAGGGTATGCGACTTACTGAAAAGCAGTGTGACCTTCTGAACGATAAAGAAGCGCAAAAGTCACTCAAATGGGTACGCGACAATATCCCGGTAAAACTGAACCCGGTGCAACAGGTCGGCATCGCATCGTTCTGCCCGTACAATATTGGACCTACCAAATGTAAGGGGTCGACATTCTTCAAATTGCTGCAAAAAGGCGACTGGAAAAACGCGTGTAAACAAATTCCTCGTTGGGTGTTTGACGGTGGTCGTGATTGTCGCATCAAAAGTAACAACTGTTCCGGACAGCCAATTCGCCGGGAGCAGGAAGAGTATTTGTGCCTGTACACACTGGGGGAATCGAAATGACAGTGTTACAGCGGGTAGTAACTGTTGTAGGAATCGTATTCGTGATATGCATCTATTGGTTGGGATATTCACAAGGGAAGCAGTCGGTCAAGCTGGATGATTTCAAGGAATATAAGGCAGCTGTCGAAGCCCGTGACGCGCTGCAGGAAAAACTCAATGCTTCCGATGTGGAATTGCAGAAAAAGCAACAGGAACTGAAAGAAGCCCGGGCCAAAAAAGTCGTTGAGAAAGTCACCATCTACCGTGACCGAATCAAAGACTCCGCCACCGCTCAGTGTGTCAAAGAGAGCGGCATCCTCGACCTATATGATGCGACCGTAAAATGAAAAAACTTACCCTGCTGATATCTGTACTTGTTTTAACAGCATGTACTCAGGAAGTGAGTACATGTCCGCCACCATCTAACGACCTGCTTACGCCGAGTGGTGAATTGTGGACAACCGATGGCGACCCCGAAAAGGCCGCTACGGTAATTCCACATAACGGGGAAGTTCTGATGGCCGACCGGGACAGAGTGTCCCGGTGGCAAAACTGGTGGGAAGGTTGTAAAACCTTATGAATATTCCTCGACAATCAGAATACCGGCGGTACCTGCTCCGCCGGTACACGATGTTCCACTGAGTGCGGTGTCATAAGCACCACCGCCACCAGAGCCTGGCGCTTTACCAGCGATACCACCACCCGCACCGGCACGACCACCGCCGCCCATGTAGGAAGATGCACCGTTGCCGGTAACAAAATAGGTTCCGGTTTGTCCGTCGCTACCATCACCGCCGCGAATGTTAACAAGACCGCCGGTAGCGGTACCGCCAGCGCCACCCGGGGTGTTAGTCGCCGATATTCTGGATGCACCACCACCACCGCCAGCGGTCAGACTACCGAATACACTACTACCGCCAGCGGAACCCGCTGCAGCACCTACACCGCCCGCACCACCAGTACCAATGGTCACGGAATACGATGATGCCGGAGAAGTAATCCATGCGATAACAGTTGCACCGGCACCACCGCCACCACCGGAGAAAGTGGATGAGGTTGCCGAAGCCTGACAACCACCACCACCACCACCACCGCCCACCAGTGTGACTTTAATGGCCTTTGTACCAGTGGTGGGAGTGTAAATTGCCGAAGATGTGAGTGTACGCACATTCAACAATCGCCCCGGTGTTGCAGTCATGAGCGCGTCGTACATCTGACTGTCTGACCCCGTGTCGATATCACCATTTGGCGTAACACCCGCCACGTTGAGCACACGAGCAAAAAAACCATCCCAGTCATTGGCCCAGTCTGCTTCAAAGTAAGAACCATCTTCCGCCGTTGGTGATGTGCGGTTTTTAAATGCACCCTGGGGTGATGCAGTTGTGGGATTCTCAAACCTTCCCGGGTAACGGTTGCTACGGTCTAAAGCCATTGTTCAAACTCCTACAAATCCGGTCGCTTGTGTCAATGAGTCACCAAATTGCATTGATGAGTCACCTGCCTGTACATAATCGTAAGCCTCAAGGAAACCATTGAATTTTACACCCTGCGGCTTCGGAACAAAAGAGGCATTGACGAGCGCCCACCGTTCGAGGTCTGTAATTTCTCCGTAGAATTCTACGGAGAAACTCATATCCTCACCATCAACCAGACGGGTGACCTGTGCATTGGGTAACAGGAAATTCATTCCATTAATAATGTCTTCAATGGTCGCGTATGAGTTGTTTTTGAGAATTTTAGATTTAATTGCCAGGCGATATAAGTTGTCCGACATGCTCTCGTCTGAATCGATACTCGGCGTGCTGCACATTGCGGAGGTATCGCCGAATTCGGCCGGACCATTGACATCGCTGGCACACATGGCGGTATCCATGGATACCTTTCCCATGAAATCACGAGATATAACGACTATTCGCCCAATAACATCGAGTTGTTCACCTTCCACCATATCAATCGAATACATGATACGCACAGCTGCGGCCACATCTGCAATCTGTGTGGCCAGGCTACGTGTGATGTTATACCACGCAACGGCCTTTGGCTTGTTACGGTACTGAGCGTAGATGCGATTCGGAGCATCTGACTCATTTGCGACGTAGCCGCTGACAATTGTCAGCGGTACGAAGTAGGGAGCGGGGAAGAAGTTCATTCGTTAACCCAAGAGTAACGTGAGTGTTTCCTCTACAATTGCTTTTTGCGTAGCGCCATCACCGTCTGCACTGATGAACCGCTCCTGAAGTTCCAATACCTGCTCGTCCAGTGAGTCGTCGCAGATGATGCCATTATCGGCAACAATCTTGTCTCGCTTCGACAACATTTCCACTGTTGCATCGAGAGCGGAAATTGTTGAAAAATATTCAATTATTCCACGATAGAGCATGCCCGCGTCTTTTGATGCTGTACCTTTCATTTATTACCCCCAATATGAGATGCGAATTTCTTTCATGCAGTTGTTGATTACATTGTTGTACATATATAAGTGTACATACCACGAGCCATCAAGTCCATTGGTTGTGTCCGTCATTCTCACAAGTCCCGGACTGACGCTGGTGCTGTATTGTGCGGTTAGAGTCGTATCCGTTTGTCCCGTTGCTGCCACCCTCGTGTTTGAAAACGCACTATAAGGTGCTGTAGATATATTACCATCAAACGCGACCATCTGAATCAATTCGGCCTGAATGGTTGAGCCGGCAGTAAAAGCGGCATCACTGCTTGCGTTGAAGCTACAAAATAGAGAAATAGTGTCAACTGCTTTAAAGCTGGCCGGAACTTCCCATAAGAAATGTAAGTCCGTGGATGCTTTAGTTCTCACCATCTTACCGTATGACCACGCGGTGGTATCACTCTTGCTGTTCGTAAGTATGTCGGCAGGACGAAGATATTTATACCGGCGTAAATAACCTTTAACGGTGTTATTCTGGAGATACTGTCTGAAGAATACGGTTGCACTCTCAATCACACCGAATGATGCTGGTTCGCTCCGCACGATGTTACCACTGGCGTTCACGTTAGCGAACAAGATGTCATAAGGCGTTGTACTATCGGCGTTAAAATCGGAAAAAATATCGTATTTTGACGCTACAGAAATCAACGCTACGGTTGCTTGTCCGCTCACATTACTAATGTAGTTGGGTTTGGTCGAATCCAGATATGATACTTTCGTGTAGAAGGTCGCAACCGTGCGTTTGCAGTTTCTCACATTGATGTTAGAAACTGTACACCCTTTCGAATTGTTGAGTAAAACACCCTCAGCAGTATTAGACAGCCCAAGGTTGGGTACGTTCATGTTTGTAATTGAGCAGTTTTCAACAACATTTGTAGCAACGCATGAGCCGTGGTCAATATCCGCAGGATAAGAGCTGTGTTGCCACATTTTATCGATGGAACAATCCGTACTATTGGAAATAAAGCCAACGCTGTAAAAAGTCCTTGCCTGGTTAGGCTTATCGACATGTAAGTTCCAAGCGTGACAGTTATAGCACGATGGAGTTTCGGGTGAAGTATCAGACCCCATACCTATCAACTGAGTCCATCCGTCACCACCACCCCATATGTTATACGCAACACAATTCTGTGCGTTAACAAAATTGATACCGTAACCACCGTTTGTATTTGTTCCGGTATATGTGGCAACTAAATACAAATCGTGAATCTTAGCCCCAGTAATTTGTACAAAAGACTGGTTGTCACGAAGAAATGCTCCGAGGGTTGGGTTTACAAATGATGTGTTTTCGGTGGACGCAGCAGGGTAAGTACCAGCGCGATAATTCGCCAGTGTTGTATCTCTGTTAGCCTCCACGGATGACCCCATAACAAATCCACCGCGGCCTTTGTTGAATATTGGGTCTTGAAATATAATTCTTGAACCTCTACCGGCACCATATACTTCGACATTGTCGAAGAGATGAACCGGGTATGTCATCAGGTAGCCACTGGTTGTCGGTGGGATATAAATAGATGCACCACCCAAACTCTGAGCAAACAAACACGCTTGCTGGAGTTTCCACGCATTATCAGTAGTACCATCGGCTACAGGTTCCCATTCAATAAATGAGATATTACCGTTGTTTTTTAATTTCCACCGCTTTCCTCCTGTGGTAACAACCACACCCCCTGACAGGTCTTCACTTGTAGTATCGGACGCATCGTGATAGTAGACAGACCCCCACGACATGGTGATTCGCTGTCCGTCTGTCACCGGTTCAACGGTGCGTAGAGTTGCGATATCCGGACAAGCCCCAATCAGACCAAACCCCTCTGTAGCGCTGAGATTGTCACGCAATATCTGGTCACTGTCTACCGCCCAAAACCCAACAGCAATACCACCCGTACCCGCAACCGTGGAACCAGCCGGTACGGTCACAGGATAAGTACCCGTCCAGTAATACAGATAAGTACCGTCACTGATACGGTCAAGATTACTGTTCAAAGTACCACCAGTCGTGAAAGTGACAGTGCTCTTAACAGCGCTCACAATTGCTGTGGCAGCATTAGACGCGGAGTTAGCTGCATCTAATGCGCTGTTTGCGGATGCTGTGGCGCTACTCGCAGCGGCTGCAGCTGAAGCCGATGCACTCGATACGGCCGCTGATGCGGCGGCTGTCAAATCATCGACCTGCTGGAAATTGTTGTCCAGTTCGTCCCACGTTAAGGGCCGACCCAGGTCTGCGCGTTTGATAATGGTCATACGATGGTCACCGTGATGTTTGAGGTTGTCCAGCGGGATAATTCATTAAAGTCAATGGTAACATTCGCAGTGCCACCATTCAACGTCATACTGTTAACGTAACTGTTACCGTATGAACCAATAACTTTGTTAATAGGCGTGTAGAGCGAACTGTACGGTACTGTTTCACCGATATCAAACCCATCCGGCTTAAACCCGTACTCTGTCGGAATCAGACCGCCAGCGGCGTATTCCATGATTGCATCCTGAATGAGTGGCTCGAGAGTTGCCTGAGACGGTAGAGAACCATCATCTTTGATTTCAATAGCTACCACCATGTCCACATATACGGGGCGACTAAATTTGATATCTTTGGTCATCGTCGGGTAAGTGGGCGATGTGACAGTCACGGTCACGCCGGTTCCAGCCTGATAAAGTGTGACACCCGGATTTTTTTTAAGGTAGATGGCCATCGCTACGTCGTCGTCCGTACCACCATCGACAATGGGAGCAATACTGTGACCCGGCTGACCGTTGCTGTCGGTGGTGGCTTCGTCGTTCTCATAGACACGCACACGGCGTACACCTTCAACATTGAACAACTGACCCAGCATTGAATCAACCTGGTTGCTACCCGGCAGACCTACGGCCGTCGCTCGTTTAAGGCGTAACGACCCATCCGATTCAGCAGATGTACCGGGTGTTGCTGGAGTGGGGTTATTAACCGATACTAATCCGGCAACCGTGTCCACAATAGTCGTGATGGTGTTGGCGTCTGCTTCGATTTCACCAACCGTGGTACAGGTGATATCAACCGTTGCGGTACCTGAACTATCCAGCGTCCACGTCTGGTCGAGAGTGAATCGATAACCTGTCACAGATGATTCAAAGCGTGTGCCCGCAGGAACCTGAGTACCAGCAACACCCGTTAACACAAACCCTGTAACAGTCGATGCGGTACCTTCACTCCGGACGGTACCTGTCAGCGCGCAAATCACGTCGAGGTCGTAGCCGCTGGCTTTGTTCGGGTCTTTGGAGTTGTACGCCTGTTGCAACACTTCGTCGAGCGCGGAGAAGATTTCAGCATCGTGCGCCATCTTCAACCCATCGGGGGTGGATGGGTCAAGATTCCAGTTACTGTCGATACCCAGATATAACTGTTTTTCTTCGTCAAACCAGTCATTCTGTGATTTTACGCTATAGCCGGTACTGGTTAATTCAGCCATTCTCGGTCACCGTTAATAATCCGTAGGAGGTCAACACGCTGGCGGTGACCGTATAAGTTTTGTTGTCGATGTCGAAATCGGTGCTAAAACTGGTTAACTGCAGGACACCCGGAGTACCGGAGATGCGTTCACGGAGGCGTGCTTCGCGGACATCCATGGAAGTTTGTTTGTCGAGTATCTCCTGAAACCACGGTGTGCCGTCAGTCACATCCCGGAAATACTCACCCAGAAACAGGCGCAGACGGGTACGTATCGTCTGCTCTATTTCCAGTTGTTCAGTGATAAACATCGAACCCTGAGTAACGATGTCACCATCTTCATCTAATTTACGTACTGTCATCAGTTATTCGGCCCCGTATTAGAACCACCGGAAGCAACGCCGCCGTGGGTGTGTCCGTCAATTTCTTTACCGTTTAAAATAAGTGAACCAGGGGCGACAATATTACCATCTTTATCAATTGTCACCCCGTTGATATTTGCGGTTCCATCTGCGAGTAATGTCACGTGGCCATTTGCATTTTTAATCATACATGACGTATCGTTTTTTAACCAGACGTACTGTGATGCGTCCACGTTGCGCAAGCGAATACCATCATTAACGAAACCGGCTATGAGGTTATCAAGTGAACGAATTCCCGGTACAAACATTGCGTCCTGTTTGTGGTGAAAGCGTTTGACGGGATTAGCAGCAATGCCGCCGGTCTGCTTCCATCCATCAATGCAACGTTGACTAAAATGTACCATGCCCTCACAACCGGGTTTAATCTCGAACTCCAGTACGAAGTCATCGCCCGGGAAACTTACGGGAACGTCCACGATGGGTGGTGGGTCAAACGTAGTTTTGGCGACATCATCGGTCCGGGTGATTCCCAGTTGAATTTGTGCGCGCTGCGTATCCGGGTCGAACGTCAGCACGTAACCCGGGATGCACGTATACACGTCCTTCATGTTCTCGAAAAACGTGTCATTGGTGACGTTCTGTAAAAACGAGCGGCGCTGGTTAATGTCGGTCATGTCGCCCTCCTGTGAAAATAATGTCAAGTATACTATTGACACTCGCGTCAAACAATGCAATTATTTATTCACAGGCATGTAGCACATGTGTCTTTAGCGGTCCGGGGTGTCCTATTCCTTCGCATCAGCGGGTAGCCGGAATGTGTAGCCAGGCATGCACGAATGCGGTTGGTCACCGTGGCGGTTCGACTAATACAACAGGTGAGCGTATTGGGTAATGTCAGCCCTGGTTCGAAGTCGAAAGACATGCGGTAATACCCAGCCCAGGTTCCAATACGCTCACCTGTTGTAACCCCCGAGGAGGTGGTCAACATCTTGCTGACGGGTAAGCCGTAAGTGACTGGAGTAATGTTGTGAAACATAACAACAGTTGCGAAATGGTTTTCGGATAAAAGCATTGCTCTTGTTCATTAGTAGGTCCCACGACTCAAACCCAAACGATGAAATCAGTGCTTTTAACAGTAAACCATAATCTCTCTGTTGTGCTCCTGCATGTTTGCCCCGTACTCCGGGGCTTTTTTTTTACAAATCCAAAAGTGTCGTAACCTGACCGGCAACATTCGTTGCGGCTGTCTTTACGTTAATGTAACCACGCTCAATCAGTCCGGATATGGAGGTGCTGGAAACGTCGTTACTGTTTAGCTGATACTGTGCCGGTTGTGAACCGTTCGCCACGCGGTCAAGTGTGACAATCTGTTGCAGTTCAGCAACAAATATCAGTCCGTTCTCATTCTCCGGGTCTTTAGAGCGCCCGATACGCTGAATGACCATGTTGTTCAGCGTAATTTCACCCGTATCCACTGTGAATACCTGCCCGGAATACATGAAATCGAGCAAAGTGTTCAGTGTCGTACTGGAGCGAGTCTCATTTGAGCCGCTCAACCACCCCGCGAACAGACCAGCACCCGTGGCAATAAATGGGTTGTCATCGACGAGATTTGTCAACGCCCCGGTGAAATCGGTGATACTAACTTTCAACGGGTTGTTCGATACCGCACCCGTCATCGTGTAACGAATAGGCTGATAAATGATGTGGTCAGCAATTGGCGTACCTGTTTCAATAGGGTACTGCACAATGTCCACGCTGGCGTCAAGGTCATCAGACAGGACGGCATCGAACTGAAGCGACCCAAGCTGTGGACCGCGCTTTACCAGAAGGTTAATTAAACTCATAACATGTACGCCTTACCTTGTCTGAATCGTTCCTCAACACGTCGCCACACGTCACCGACAGTAATGTAACCTTTATGGTCCGTGTCAAGCCCTGCGTTCTGATTGTACGCTTTGGACGGTGATGAGTACATCACGGTTGTGGATGGTTTGCCGATGAATGCCGGACTGAATACAGCCATGTACACATCACCCATTGTTTTGTAACGCCCTTTATACTGGTTGAGATAATCAGTAATCGGACCCCTCACCTGTTCGGCTGCGGTCATTGACAGGATGACATTTTTATTGCGTCCATATTTAGTCTGAAACGCACTCGTCCAGCCGGCATTAGTAAACTGAATCAGTCCTACCGCGCCGGATTTGCTGTTCTTTGACTGTGGATTGAAGTTAGACTCTGCAGATATTACAGCCATAATCCAGTTGGGACTAATACCCAGACTTTGCCCAAGTTTACGTACCTCGGTGCGGAAATCCTGCTGCTGACTGGCATCCTCACCCTGCACGCCAACACGCCCGTAAATAAGACGATTACCAACATCAGTGTTCGTCGTGGTGGTATCCATTGACCCGGCACGCACAGCTTTGACAAATGTGTACCAGTCAGGACCGTGTGTGTCTCCGGTATGCTGAATCGTCTGAACGTTCCAGTCACCTTCCAGTTTAGCGTCAACGGTTGACTGGAATTCTACCGCGCCGAAATCGAATTTAGGCCATTTCGATTCAATATTAAGCACCGATGCAGGTGTCATACGGGGGTCAAGACGCATCTTAACGTCACAGAATACACCATCAATGCCGCCGTGAAGCGTGGGCGCATCAATCATCCCGGTGGCGGAACTGATTTTGATGGGGGTGGCTTTACGGTCATCAGACGGAAATCCGACAAACACTTGACCAGCGTATAAATGCCATTCGAAGCCATACGCTTTAGCCAGAATGTCAAGTTCCTTACTTATATCGGAGCTGACATTATAGCCGCCAGCCATGACAATAGAGGTAAATTTGTCCTCACCATTGACAAGATACAGCGGCTTCGACCAGTCCTGTGCGAGACTGGTCAAGATATCAAACAATGTCACGCCCTTACCGAAACTCGCACTCGTTGTCCCACCGTCGAGCACGTTGCTACCGCTGCGACACGTCACACGGGTGATGATGTCAGTACCGTCACGAATGGTGAAAACGTTGGTGACAAATCCGGTAAAAATCTGACCGATGCGCGACTGATACCCCGCGCGAAAAACAACGGTTTGATTTGGCTCAATCTTCGTTGTCGGTGCAAGGTTCCACAAACGAAACTCGCAGGTACTCAGACTGTCGCCGGTATACGTTGTCACATCGAACGAGCACCGGAGCATCGGGTACGACTGTGTGATGAAATTCTTTGTGTCAATGAGTATTTCATACTGGCGCAAATCCATTGTCAGTAACTCCTTTGCCGGGTCTGGTCAATTGCCTGCGGATACACCTGCGTCTCAAGATGATTCACGGTATAACGACCAATTGCGTTACCGTCCAGTATCACGTCACCCTGTGTAGTGAAATTGCCGTTAAGCTGAATCGGACGGTTTATGGACTCCATAATCTGAGTCAGTTGCTGACTTTGCTGCGCGTAATTATTAGTCACCGGACTTGCTTCAGCACCATACGAACCGTCGTTAGCACCCATTGCCCACGGGGGCAATTGTTCGTTGTTTACGCTACCATTAATAATCGAATCATTAACGGACTTACCGTTATTATTGAGAAAATCCTGTGTGTTTTTGCCGACGTTCCGGGGGTCAAATCCTGTTTTATCGCCAATCCATGCGGCGGCTTTGTCAGCACTTCCCACCACATACTTGTCATACCATGAACCACTAGAGATATCATCAATGAGGTCACGGTGATTGTTCATCCAGTTGGTTACACCACTGGCAAGCGTCAGCAGGTCATCAGCCAGGGTTTTAATGCTGGGCGCAAGAATATCGGCAATGGTGTTACCCAGCCCTTCCATTTTCTGTTGGGTGTCGAGAATAGTCTGATTGATTGCGTTCAGCGCGGCATTGTGCTGTTCAGTGTAACCCAGTTCAGCGGCACGGGCTTTCGACACTTCCAGCGTTGTAGCGCCGAACTCCTGCCACACCCTGACGGTAGCCGGGTCGAGACCTAAAACCTCCGCTACGTTGCTCTGACGCGTCGTATCGAGGCGCTGGAACTGTCCAGCAATGTCGCTGTAAATATCTTCGCGTGTACGCCCAGTGGGATTATCGACACGAATTCCTGCAACCGCCAGTTGCTGAATCATCCCGGCATCACCGGTCTGAATGCGGTTAATCCCACGCTCGATATTTAAAAGGCTGTTTGTCGTTGCTTGTCGGTCGCCGCCGCGCTGTTCAGCCAGTGCACCAAGTCCGTAAACCTCAGTGGGTCCAAACTGGCTGGTCACGAGCTGGTTATTCAGGTCGTAAGCCTGTTGCGCTTTCTTCGACTCAAACGCCCACGCTGCGCCGACTCCCGCGGCAACACCTGACATCGCAAGTCCGGCAGCTTTGAAAGTGGTGACCAAACTCATAATGCGTGATTTTGAATTTTCTACGCCGGTCTTAACGCCCTTGTCAAGGGACTTACCGACATCGTCCATCTGGCTACCGGCTTGCTCCGCTGATTTGCCGAGATTGTCAATGTCTTTTTCAGCCTGTTCGGCACCCTTACCATCGTAAGAGATGCCGAGACCGATGAGGAACTGCGTGATGATGTTAGCCATTATTCGGGTACCCACAGAAGATGGTTATCAACGCCGAGGTTATCAATGGTTACCTCATCACCCACGAAGAAGAAGCGGCCCAGTCCGGCGCGGTATGCCTTACTAACCTCAGCATTTGGGACAAGCATTGCACCGGTGATGTAGTTAATACCATCCTGTGAGACAGTCATTGTCCACGCGGGCTTGTCGGTATAGCTGATGTAATCCAGCGCAAAGTCGAGAACATTGTCGCCCAGCTTGACCGTGAAGGTCTGATGAGAGTTGGACGCACCGTTATTTAGGGGAATTTCTTGCATTGTTTATCGCCTCAATATACTTACCCTGCAACTCATCCATCGCAAAGTGAAATTGTTCGACTTCAGCAAGCGATATTGTACCATCTTTTAACTGCGCCCATGTACAAAGAGGTGGGCACACTCCCTCGATACCCGTGCAAACACGCATAAAGTACCAGTTAACCGGGCTGGGTCGCCCGGTGCCCCTTACTCGTCTTTGTTTGCGTTTTGCACGTAATCGAAAAAATCAGCGTAAACCCACAGAAACAATTCGGCCAGCAGAGTGTTTAGCGTCATCATTTTACCGGGGAAATCATTCACCGTGATTTTCGTGTTGGTACCCGCTGTCATTGCTTTACTCAGGAGCACCTCGGCAATGCGTTGCTTGATGTGATGCGGTACAGCGGTGAGCAACAGGGTTACATCTTTAACACCGAGTTCACCACCGTTTTTGTAAACGTTGGCGGCATGTGCGATAAACTGTGCGCTCACCAGGGATAACAGTTCATCCTGCTCAATTGCGGAAGGCATCGCGGCGTTCACGGTGATGTCGCCAGCGGTAAAAGTTTTAATGAGTGACATTGTTATTTCTCCGGTTGTTAGTCGCTACAGTGTACACTTGACGAAATCATCATTCAATTGTTGACGGCGGCGTCAAGGTGGGTTATAGTTACCCCAACAGAACAACAGGAGAGTACAAAATGATTCGCGAACAAGACCGTAAAGCATGGCGCAAATTTAAAATTCAGTTGACAGTCATCATGGCTGCAGCACTGTCGGCGACAATTTACTGCAACAGCGCCCACGCTGCGACAATCAACGTTGATGTAAGCACGTTAGACAAGCCATATGCGATAACAATTCTGAAGAAGTACGATGTGGCTTGTGTGTGGACAAGAAACGAATACGGCAACCTATCGAGTGAAAATGCCGCATACGAGGGTACGGGCGTATGTTGGGACGCCACCGCACTGGCAGATGCGGAAAAAAAAGATAAAGAAGGAAAATTGAAATGGATTTCCAACGAGAAATCACCGGAAGAACTGCTCAGGTCGTTGCTATCGGATTCAATTGCGGCTTGTGAGGCTGGAATGTATGGTACCGCTACAGGTAACTGGAAACAATACACAGATATACTCACTTCATTACTCAGTAAATATGGAGGGAATGCTGGGGCAATAGACAGAATCGGTACGGCTTATGAATACGGTAGGCTGATGAGTAGGTCCAAAGTAGACTGCATAAACTACGTTATGTATTAGTTATTCCAAACCAGAAATAACTAAGGGGCCAATTGGCCCCTTTCGCTTAGCTTGCTGGACCCTTACTAGCCGTCCAACTGTTAAACTCGAAAATCCACTGATCATCGGTAATTGTCTGACCACCACGCCCACGCGGACCATCGTTCACAATCACACCTTCCGCACCGACAGCAGCATCAAGCGTGCCAATCTGAGTATAGGTTAACTCAATGTTAGCCTTGCTCAGAAACAGCCCGTTGATATACGCGGAGTCAGCCGAACCAGGGTTGAGGTTCAGCGTGACACGACGACCCGGGTTGATACGGTCCAGACGAATAGCATTGCCACCCAGACCACGACGTAACGCAGTGGATGCGTCAATCGGCTCATCGGTATACGGCGGGTCAGACTCCCCGAAATCAGAAATGATTCGGCCATTTACAGTAATGACCGTGTTACTTGTGGAAAAGTTTTCTAATGACATCGGTCATCCTCCATTAATAAACATCCACCTGAACTTCACAAATTCTGACGCTACCAGCTTTGAACACGCGCATGTTAATCGGTGCAGACTTACGTGCCGCGCGGTCAGAATCGGACAGGTCGAGAATATCCGTCGCTTTGGTCAGCACTTCGAAGCCATCGGTGTACGCTTCCAGACCAGTGTCGGGGCTGGTGTAATTGCGCGGGCCGAGATAGCGGTTACGGATGTACTGTTTACCGACACGTTTGGCCGCACCAATGAGCGCTTCCTGACCAACCGGAGTCTGCGGAAGTTTGGTGGTCTGGTTAACGATGGTGTTGTACAGTTCCACGCGCAGAGAGTTTACAAATGCGTCCAAATCGACGATATCGGAAATAGACTCACCGTAGGTACTGTGTGACCACGTCTGCAGCCAGCGACCGCTGTCGGTGCTGCCCTGCAGGTCAAGCACGCTGTAGAATGCGCAACGTTTGGCGACCATCGCGTTCTGTTCAGTGTCGGACAGGTCTTCGGCAGCAACACCCGGAGATTTCTTAAACTCAGTGTCAATAGTGCTGTTGTCGGCGCTGTAATTGACCGAGGCGGAATGCTTGATGAGTGCATAAGCCGCATACGGGTCGGTTGCATGAGCCACAGTGAACGCGTGACGATAGCCCAGCGTGTTCAGCTTCGAACAGATGTCATCACTGGCGTCCGGGTTGCGAATTTTAACCACAGCCTCACCGGTCTGACTGTTCGGGAACATGATGCTGTTCTCTTCACACCAGGATGCAATCGACAATACGTCCGTCTCTGTTGCCAGCACGTCTTTGGTAACGAGGGTCCAGTACCAGTAATGCTTGTCAAATGCTTTGGTCAGCGTTGCCTTGATATCAGCATCATCGTCAGCGGTAGCCCACACGGTGAGTTTCGGTACCGCCGGAGTAGAGCCGAGGAATTTGGCACCGGCCTTGTACGTCTCGGTTGTGGTGGCAAAGTCAGCAGCGAGGGAAGCGGTGGAATAGTAGGTGCGCACCGTGTCTTCGGTGAAACCTACCGGGAGTTCAGAGTTTTCGGCAAACAACATCGCGGAAGCGAAGTTTGCTGTACTCAATCCCACCGGGGAAATCCGGGTTGTAATCGGGATGATTTGTTCAATTGGAAACATGTTTACGAGTCCTCGTAAGTTACAGTGTGCACACGTTGACCATTATATCGAAATTTCACCGGATTGATAGTTCACGCCGGGTTCGGTATCAACATATCTTAACTGAAGCGTGCCGTTTTCGAAATATACCTGGTCCACACCCTCACCAATGGTGAAAGGAACGTGCAGAATGTTATTCACTGTCACTGTATTCACCGCTTCGTAAAGCAGTTTAACGATGATTTGCGCACGCTGTTCGAAGTTGCTCGCCTGCAGCGCTGTCAGGTTGTTGACCGGTTCAGTACCACCCCATCCGATACCAGCTTTCCACAGGGGCCAGCACACGTCCGGGCGCTTGTGACATTCCTTCAGCATTTCGGCGTACTGCATTGCTTCACCGCGGAAGAAATTAATTTCACAGGATGCGACAATCTGTGCGCGAATTTCATACACGATAGTGTCATTTGCGCCGTCGGTCATGATGATGTTCGCCTGACCACGTTCACGGATGCTCTGACGTGGCCGCACAGACGCGTATGGGCCGTCCGGAGACGGTCCGTTAGGGTCGGCAAGGATACACTCGCTGACACCCGTCACGTTGAGTATGTGCGGTCTGAGAGCCGCAAAGATTTCATTGTTGGTCATAGCGGTCCACGATTACCTTACAGTATTTACGCCACGGGCGATTGTCGGTGCGAATAACTTTCCAGCGCTGACCCAGGAACACCCATTCACCATCAAGTGCTATTGAGTCGAGGTCGCCATTGTTGACGTATATTTTACGCGGGTCAACGATGCGCTGACCACCTTGTTGCAAGAAATCAATTTCCTTGTCACTCAGTGGCTGAATGTTCACCGTGAATGCGATTGGTCCGGATGTCGAGGTGACCCAGATGCCGTCCACGTATGAGCCAGATTTACCCACGTGTGTCGCCGGTACAGATTTAAACACGTTGTCAATATGACCACGCATTGACAGACTCATAAGATAATCCCCAATCGTTTAAGATTTAAAACACATCGCTCATGTCTCCAAATCTTATGCACATACGTAGGATTCATGCCGTATTTAGCGGCTATTTCGGAAACAGGAACGCGACCTTTGGACGTGTAGACGTCGTATATGACCTCATCGGAATACTTACTCTTTCGGTCGCCGTTCTCCCAACTTCTGGAAAGTGCATCGGATTTTTTCTTTCTGGTAATATCGGTGTCTTTTTTACCGGTATGTACAGCTATCTGTCGGTTACGGTATGTTTCGTCATTCCATTTCTCCCGCAATCCCTCACTTATTTTACTCCTGACAACGTCATTATCCATTCCCTTACGGGTCGCTTCAGATATGGCTAACCTTTCGGATTCATTACTGAATCTAATTTTCTGTACTTTTGAGTTATGCGCTCGCATTTCATCGTTGTGCGTATAGCCGGGACACCCAGCGCCACCAGTACATATGTTAACCAAAATTCCACCGTCTGAGATTCTACCAAAAAGTGATATCAAACTTTTCTCGGCATCGAAAGCATCCGATTTATTTTCATAAGTCTCGATTACACGGTAGGAGAGACTGAGACCTTTCTCACGATGCTCATCCACTATTTTCTGAACCTCCGGTCTACCGCCTCCCTTCCCGGAAAAATGCTGTAGGGGTCTATCTTCCTTACCCGCCCCAACATAAAACGGAATTCCAGCGTGGTTCAGTAGCACATATGTCACATATTTTATAATCCACCGTCCGGCTTTTCACTTGTCACCTTGTATGTTATGGATTGTAACAAAGAACCTGTATCAATTAAAGGATTGTCCGAACCTTTCTGTTCGATTGTGTAATCGCTGTTCGGTGGCGTGCGAAGGTCAGTCATGTACTGCTGCACCGCACCGGCTGCGAATGCGCCCACTTGTTCAAGCACATGGTCAAGCGGTAAATCATTAGCCACGCCGTGAGCGATGGTGTCCACGATGTCCTGCTTACCGCTCTGTACACCGGGTATCAGCCAGGGGCGCGGTGGAATAGGTGCGGGATTACCGTATAGCTTGTTATTCGGGTTACCGTAATTTAGCAATGCGCCAAGCTGTGCGTTAGTGATTCCCGAGTCAGGATGTTCACCCGCGTCCGAATGGATTCCGACAGTCACAGTCTTCTGACTGGCTTTAGCGTATTGCTCCAGTTTCGAACGTATTGCCTGTTTGGCTTGCCGCAGCGCTTTGATGTTGACCGACATCGCGTACCCTCCTCACGTTTGTCAAGACATTATCACACAACGTTGCGCCAGTATCCACATACCCTGATGAAAGTGGTTCAGGGTATTTTTTCGGGTATGAAAAACTCCT
>OGNR01000229.1_pt1 | contig 34633 bp, 30 predicted proteins | sample 1573501 | NCBI WGS metagenome assembly OGNR01 (sample SAMEA2581918, study PRJEB24529) | metagenome | biome: Human gut stool | place: China | collected 2011 | reverse complement strand
AGAAATCGCCTGCGCGAATTTCTCATCGCATCTTCGCGACAAAGTCGCTCAGAAATGAGGATTAGTATGGAAAACAGCAGCAATAAAAAAGATGAAAGCACCTATGTATTTGATAAATCCATGAACTGCCCGGTCTGTGATGCGGATTTTAAGACAAAGCAGGTAAAAACAGGAAAGGCCAGATTTTTAGGAACTGAGGCAGATTTAAGACCGCTGTATTCCGGAATTGATACAATCAAATATGATGTATGTCTGTGCCCGAAGTGCGGATATGCATCAACACTGCGTGAATTTAACAACGTTACGCCGAAGCAGAGAGCGCTGTTAAAGGAAATGATTGGAAGCAAATATACGGCAATGGAGGATTCAGCAGATTATTATACGTATGATATTGCGATTAAACGGTATAAGATGGCATTGTTGACCGCAATGACAAAACCGGCCAGAGGAAGTGAACAGGCTTATTTGTGCTTAAAGCTTGCATGGCTTTACAGAGGAGCAGCAGAAGAATTACAGCAGGATGATACAGCCAATTTGGGGCAGATTGCAAAGTATAACAAACTGGAAGCGGAGTATATCGAAAAAGCATACAAAGGCTTTACCGAGGCACTTTTAAAAGAGTATCCGCCAATCTGCAATATGGACGAGGTGACGATCAACTCCCTGCTTGCACAGCTGGCGCATAAATGCAATGATGACGATACAGCACAGAAGTTTGCCTATATGGTGATGGGTTCAAGAAATGCATCTTCAAAAGCAAAAGACAAGGCACGTGAACTGATGGAAGTTATCCGTGAGTCACGTCATGAAACGACAAATGAGTAAAAAAATGAAATGCAGATAACAGGTGAGGATTATGAATCGAATAAAGGCAGTTTTACAAAAATGCTGGCAATATGAGATTGTACATGCTGCCGTATATTCGGCATTGCTGAATATGCTGGTTGAGTGTTTCAACAGGAGAAGTTTAATCGGATTGGTAATGATTTTTACCAATCCGGTTCTGTTTTTATATAATACGCTGATTATTCTGGTGACGATGTCTGTCGTACTGCTGTTTCACAGAAAAGTATTTGTGTACTGTACGGTGAGTGTAGTGTGGTTATTGCTTGCAATTACAAATTTTGTGGTGCTTTGTTCCAGAAAAACGCCATTTACGGCAATGGATATTTATTTAATTGAAGATGCCATAAAAGTCATTCCGGTCTATCTGAATGCTTTTCAGATAATTCTGATTGTACTGGCAGTTGCCGCAGGGATTGCGGGACTGGTATGGCTGTGGATAAAAGGTCCGAAACAGCAGGAAAAAATACACTATATCCGTACAACAGTAAAAATTGGATTACTGTTGTTATGCTGTATGGGAGTTACCCACTTGCTGCTTCTTACCGGAACAATCAGCAGTTATTTCGGCAATCTTGCCAATGCCTATAAACAATATGGATTTGCTTACTGTTTTACGTGCAGTGTTGTGGACAGAGGAATCAGCAAATCGGATGAATATACACCGGAGTATGTTAATAGTCTGAAAGAGGATATTGAAGAAATAGAAGTCGAAAATTCGGAAAAATCACCGAATATCATTTTTTTGCAGCTGGAGTCTTTTTTTGATCCGAATCTGGTAAAAGGCATCAGTTTTTCGGAAAATCCGCTTCCGTATTTTGAACAGCTTGTGGCAGATTATCCGTCAGGCTACTTATCTGTGCCGTGCTTTGGTGCGGGAACAGCCAATACGGAATTTGAAGTGCAGACCGGCATGAATATGGATGATTTCGGACCGGGTGAATATCCGTACAAGACGGTTTTACAGTCCAAGGTCTGTGAATCCATGGCATATGACTTAAAAGAAAAAGGGTATGCCACCCATGCACTGCATGACAATGACGGAACGTTTTATGACAGATATAAGGTCTTCTCTCATTTGGGATATGAAGATTTTACATCAATTGAATATATGGACAATATCGAAATGACACCGATGGGCTGGGCAAAGGATAAGATTCTGACCGGGGAAATCGGAAAAATACTGGATTCCACAGATGGTTCGGATTACATTTATACAATTTCCGTACAGGGACATGGCGATTATCCGTCAGATTATCCGGAGGGCTTTGTGCCGGAAATTACGGTAACGGGATTTTTTGATACGGCAAAGGAAAAGGCATTTACCTACTATGTCAACCAGATTCATGAAATGGATAATTTCCTGCGGGAGTTGACGGCGATGCTCGAAAGCAGGGATGAAGAGACAGTGCTTGTTATGTACGGCGATCACCTGCCGGGATTTTCATTTACGGACGAAGTGCTTAAAAATGGCGACATTTATCAGACACAGTACGTTGTCTGGAGCAATTTTTCACTGCCGTCCGAAAAAGAAAATCTGGAAAGTTATCAGTTGGCAGCGCATGTACAGCAGATGCTTGGCATGTCGGAAGGTTATCTGACAAAGTTTCATCAGAAACGTGAGGACACGCCGGACTATTTAAAAGATTTAAAGATTCTTGAATACGACATTTTATATGGAAACTGTGATTTATATGGCGGGGAAAATCCATTTCAGGCAACCAATCTGATTATGGGACAAAATGATATTACAATCACCAGTGCATATAATTACAAGGATTATGTATGCGTGGAAGGCAGTAATTTTAATGATTACAGTGTGGTCTATATTAATGACAAAGCCTATCCGACAGAGATTATCAACAGCCATCTGCTGCGGGTGGAAAAAGCACAGGTTACAGCCGGAAATATCGTGTCGGTAGTTCAGCAGGGCGATGATAAAATTGAGCTTAGCCGTGTGTATTTACAGGTTGGGGAGTCCGAAAACAAATAGTGAGATTTCATTGACAACAATTGCCGCAAATGCTAAGATAAAGAAGGTGTTTGGCACCATATATTTTTTTGGAGGTACTTGAAATGAAAGGTACAGTAAAGTGGTTTAATAACCAAAAGGGCTATGGCTTTATCAGCGATGAAGAAGGCAAGGATGTGTTCGTACATTACTCAGGTCTGAACATGAGCGGATTCAAGTCATTAGACGAAGGCGCAGAAGTAGAGTTTGACGTAACAGAAGGCGCTAAAGGTCCTCAGGCTATTAATGTAACAAAATTATAATCCAAATGGTTTACAGTGTGCCTTTTTAAATATACATTTCGTTATTAAAAAAGATATATTGTTATGCAATTAAGATTATGAGAGGAGCAGCCGCAGCTATGTGGCTGCTCTTTTCGTCTGTACAGAACAAACTTTAATAGATATTTTATTGGCTTTTACAGACAGAAATGATATGATTAAGAAAGATAAAAAGCCGTGGCAGATGGAAACGGCGGAATGGAGATTTTATGGAAACAATTGATTTGACACAGACCCTGCCGGCAGGAACGTCATCCATGCTCTCGGCGGGTGGGATTCTTATGCTTTCGGCAATTATTGTACTTGTAGTTGTCATTATGAAAAGATGGAAAGCAAGAGTTATGCCGGGGATTTTAGGTGTGATTGCCTATGCCGTTTTTGTATTTATTTTTGCCAATCTGGCAACATCGGCGCTGGCACTGATACCGAGTATAGACAATATTTTTTATAACAACCCGGCAACGTATAATATTGTATATGCGCTGTTTGCGACAGCCGGATTTACAGCAGCAAGAGTTGTTACCGGCTATATGTTAAATGAACGTTTTGAGCGTAAAGGCGATGTCTATCTTGCGGGAATCGGTCTTTCAATCGGCGACAGCCTTTTATACGGTATGACAGCGATTTCCTACATTACGTGGTGTACCGCAATCCAGGCAGGACAGGCACAGGATATGCTGGCACAGCTGGCGGCGGAAGAGGTGACAACAACCTATGAAACGGTTTCGGCACTGTTTACAACACCATCCGTTTTATGGCTGTTACTGGGTGTCAACTGTATTCTCGATATGGTTTTAAATATCGCATTAATGAATGTGATTTTTGGTGTTATTAAAGGAAATCTGGCAAAATGGTGGTACGGCGTTACAGCGGCAGTGACATTTTTTGCGATGATTTCATTCCAGCTTTATAATCAGGAATCCGTTGCAAGCATAGCGGTAAGTTTTGCTGTAAAGCTGGTTATTTTTGCAGTCACTATTTATTATACGTTCCGCGTTGCGGGTAAGGAGATTGAATATTCAGATGACTAATGAAAACCGTGGATTAAGCTGCGAAGAAGCACAAAAAAGGCTGTATGCCGGTTATGGAAATGTACAGGTGAAAAATCAGTCCAAATCTGTCGGACAGATTATTGCCGGTAACATTTTTACATACTTTAACTTCATATTTGCAGTGTTTACGGCATTGTTAGTTTTTGTAAGGTCATATGTAAATATGACCTTTTTGCCTATTATTGTGTGCAATACAATGATTGGCATTGTTCAGGAAATCCGGGCAAAACGGGTGTTAGACAGGCTGACGCTGATGAATGAACCTAAAACGCAGGTTGTGCGCAGCGGGCAGATGCTGCAGGTGGATTCAGAACAGCTGGTGCTTGGAGACCTTTGCGTTTTTCAGGCAGGAAACCAGATTTGTGCAGATGCAGTTGTTGAGAAAGGCAGTCTGCGTGTCAATGAAGCACTGATTACAGGTGAAGCGGATGAAGTGGTAAAAAATCCGGGCGATATACTGTATTCCGGCAGTTTTGTTGTTTCAGGAAAAGGATATGCGACGCTTACAAAAGTGGGACTGTCATCTTTTGCGGCACAGCTGATGTTAGAAGCAAAGGCATCGCGTAAAAATACACAGACGGAAATGATGCGTTCCTTAGACCGTCTGGTGCGTATTATTGGCATTGTTATTATACCGATTGGAATCCTGCTGTTTTTGCAGCAGCATTTTGTCATTGGTTCTACCATACAGGAAAGTGTCGTATCCATGATTGCATCACTGGTCGGTATGATACCGGAAGGACTGTATCTTTTAGCGAGCATTGCACTGGTTGTCAGTGTCATGCGCCTTGGCAGAAAAAAAGTGCTGGTTCATGAAATGGCATGTGTTGAAACGCTGGCGCGGGTCAATGTCCTGTGTGTGGACAAGACGGGAACGATTACGGAAAATAAAATGTCTGTCAGGGAAATTATTCCGCTGGCAAAAGAGGAAGAAGAAACTTCGCTTCATGCCTTAATCGGAGATGTTGTAGCAAATCTGGATGCGGATAATATCACGATGCAGGCATTAAAAGACTATTTTGACGGAAAAAGTGAACGAAAGGCACAAAAAGTCATTCCGTTTTCTTCACAGCGCAAATATTCCGGTGTACGTTTTGAAGAAGGACTATATCTGATTGGTGCGCCGGAGCGGCTTCTGGCAGAGCGTTACGGAAAATATGACGTGCAAATTTCGGATAAAATCGACAAAGGTGTACGTGTGCTTGCATTTGGCAGGTATGGGGAAGAACAGCATTTGTTTGAACCGCTTGCATTTATTTTAGTGAGTAATCCAATCCGAAGGGATGCGCGGGAAACATTTGAATATTTTCAGAAAGAAGACGTCTGTATTAAGGTTATATCCGGCGATCATCCCAAAGCAGCGGCGGCAGTTGCAAAAAAGGCAGGGATTGCAGAAGCAGACAGATATATTGATGTTTCACAGCTTTCTGATGAAGAACTGGAAAAAGCTGCACCGGTGTATACGGTATTTGGCAGAGTATCGCCGGAACAGAAAAAGAAACTTCTTTTGGCACTCAAAAAAGCAGGCAATGTTGTTGCCATGACAGGGGACGGTGTCAATGATGTGCTGGCATTAAAAGAAGCGGACTGCAGTATTGCGATGGCATCCGGCAGTGAAGCGGCATCCAATGCGGCACAGATTGTTCTTTTGAATTCTGATTTTGCAAGGATGCCGTCCGTGGTATTAGAGGGCAGACGCGTGGTCAACAATATCCAGCGATCTGCTTCGCTGTTTCTGGTGAAAAATCTGTTTTCTATGCTGATGACACTGTTTACATTTGTGGCAGTCAGTAAATATCCGCTGTATCCGACACAGTTGTCTTTTTTGGGAACATTCACCATCGGTACACCGGCATTTTTACTGGCAATGCAGCCGGATAAAAGCCGCATAGAAGGACATTTTTTAACCAATGTCGTGCTTTTGGCACTGCCTGCGGCACTGACGGATTTTATACTGCTGGCAGTGCTTAACGTTGCAGGAAATTGTGCCGGCATCGGACATGAGCAGCTTTCTACAATGTGTATCATGATATTGCTGGCTGTCGGAATGGCGGCACTTATAAGAATCTGTATGCCGCTTGATAAAATCAGAACAGGCATCTGTATACTGATGGCATCCGGGGCAGTATTCAGTGTGCTGTTTTTAAAGCCGCTGTTCGCATTGTATCCGTTGTCACCGGTATGGGTAATGGTTACGGGGATTTTAATGGCAGCAGCAGTTCCGGTCTTTGCAGTGATGTGCCGTCTGGTGCGGTTACAGGTTCAAAGGCATGCAAAGCACAGCAAAAAATTCCGCGAACGGCTCGGACGGCACTTTAAATCATGAAATGAAAAAGCGGCAGAGTTAAATCTTACATGTGGCTTAATATGAAACAGATTCGGCCGCTGCCTGTTTGGAATATGTTGTGGTGACAAGGTCTTCATAAGGAACATCCGTGTCTGACTCGCCGCAGTTTCGTAAAATATCAGTCAGCAGTGTGAAACTTTCTTTGGAAAATACCGTATCGGTTTTCCATGTGTCCTGATTCTGATATCGTGCAACAATGACGGCGATATCGTTTTGGGTATTTTCCGGAAACTGTGGTGCAATTACCGCAGCAATTTCTTCGGCAGAGTGGGAATTACAGTAGTCAAGCCCTTTTTGAATGGCTCTGGTAAAGGCAGCAATCACATCGGAGTTTTTAGAAAGAAAGCTCTTTTTGGCACAATATGCGGTATACGGCACATAGCCGCTTTCCACGCCCAAAGAAGCCACGACAAATCCGGCGCTTTCCTGTTCCAGAAGTGTTGCGGACGGTTCAAATTCCACGGTATAATCGGCAATGCCGGACGAAAATGCCGCGGCAGTTGAGCCGAAATCTACGTTTTGAATAATATTGACGTCTTCTTTAGTCAGTCCGTTCTTTTCTAAAATATATTCCAAAAGCATCTGTGGCATACCACCTGCCCTGCCGCCAAGAATCGTTTTTCCGCGCAGGTTTTCCCATGAAAAATCATCTTCTGCCGTTCTGGATACCAGAAAGTTGCCGGCGCGCTGTGTCAACTGGGCAAAATTGACGGCGTAATCCGATGCACCCTGTGCGTATACATAGATAGAAGATTCAGAACCCATAAGGCCAATCTGTGCATCACCTGAAATCAGGGAAGTCATAACGTTGTCAGCGCCGAATCCGGTTACAAGTGTAAGGTCAATGCCTTCTTCCTTAAAATATCCCAATTCAATTGCCACGTACTGTGGTGCATAAAAAACGGAGTGCGCAACTTCATTTAAAGTGATAGATGTGCTGCCGGTGCTTTTTGTTTTGCTGCAGCCCATACATGTACAGCACAGGCAGACAACAGAAATACTGCATAAAATTTTAAGACAGTTCCGATAATTCATAAACAAAATCCTTTGATAGCAGAGTTATTTTAATATATGAAATAAGGGACCGGAAAGTGAAAAAATATGGAAAAAAAGGTGGCGCTGTGTTATAGTGTAGCTGGTTATGAAATTGTCAAATGATTTATAATGATAGGTAATATAAATGTTAAAATTTGTTTTTGACACTGATGTTAAAAAATACAGAATGGAGAATAAAAATGAAACTGGATATGCATTGCCATACAAAAGAGGGGTCAATTGATGCAAAGGTGCCGATTCAGGAATATATCACGAAGCTGGTAAAAGAAGGCTTTGACGGAATGCTGGTAACAGACCACAATTCCTATGACGGCTACCGCAAATTTGAAAAGATTGCAAAGAATCTGCATCTGGAAAAGCCGTTTACGGTATTAAAGGGCATTGAGTATGATACAAGGGATGGCGGTCATGTGATTGCGGTACTGCCGGACTGTATAAATGATGCTTTTATGGAAATCCGTGGAATGACACTGGCACAGTTAGAAAAAATTGTGCATGAAAGAGGTGGTATTTTAGGACTTGCACATCCGTACGGACCGGGATTTTTTGCATTTACCAATACGCGATTTGGTAAAAAACACAATGAATTTCTGGAAAAATTTGATTTCGTGGAAACATTTAATGCCTGCACCAGACCGTGGGCAAATGCCTGTGCTGATAATCTGGCAGGCTGTCTGCATAAGCCGAAAGTGGCAGGGTCGGATGCACATAAGATGCGCGTAGTCGGGGCAGCATATACAGAATTCACACAAAAAATTGCAAACAACAATGATTTAATCCGGGCAATTAAAGAAGGATGGGTGCAGGCACAGGGCGGCAGTGTTTTAAAAGAAATGGAAGAGGAAACAAATTTTTTGCTGCAAAAGGCGGCAAATGCAGGCTACTGGGTTTACAATAAACTGGGAGCGTTGTGGAACTGGAAGAAATTGCGCTGGATTCGGAAAAAGATTTTGTAATATATGCAAAAAATAAGCAAAAATAAGTATTCTTTTTTGTTATTATGTGATAAAATACGACTAAGATAACAGCAAATCAGAGAGGTAATAGATATGTTTGGAAAAAAGACAGCAAATGGTTATTCAGAAGAAAAGGACTTGCAGTTGCTTATGCAGGCAATGGATGGCGTGATTGGCGGTAATTATGAGGATATTGATACAAGCGCATTTCAGAATCCGGCATATGGAGAAAAGTTTAATGAACTGATACACGCATATAAGCGTTCCAATAACAATTTTGTAATGCGTCTGAATCAGGCAATGGGTTCAATCGGTGATAACTCTTATGTAAAAAAGACATTAGATCAGGTTCAGTCCCAGACAGAATCCATCCGGGATATGGAAAATGCAAGCCGTGACATGGAAACATCTATTAACAATATTTCGGAAGCAATGTCACATATCCGTGAGAATACACATGATGTCATTGCAACCGCTGACAGTAGTACGGAAAATATGAACAACAGCATACAGGTTGTCAATGAGTCTTCTGAAAAGATTCAGGCAATCAATGAACAGGTACAGGAATTTCAGGGCAAGATTGATAAAATCGGTGAAATTGTCGATGTGGTAAAGAAGGTTGCAAGCCAGAGTAATCTGCTGGCGTTAAATGCATCGATTGAAGCTGCAAGAGCAGGAGAAGCCGGAAAGGGCTTTGCAGTCGTTGCTGATCAGGTAAGACAGTTATCCGGTAATACTGCGGAATCTGCAGAAGACATTGTTAAATATGTGGCAGAATTGCGTACGGATATCGGGGAACTGGCACTTTCCATGAATGAAACAACCTCCAAGCTTGCAGAGGGCAATGAAAAGGTGGAACAGTCATTGGAATCAATCCGACAGATGAATCAGCAGATGAACCAGATTAAGGATCGTGTTGACAATGCTTTTGAGGATATTGATACACAGACAGACGTAACAAAAGACTTTACAAGGCAGATTGAAAATATTTCAAAGAGTTATAAAGAACTTTCTGATGACTGTACGGAAATGGGAACCCATGTCTATAAAATAGGACGTTACATTGATACAACAAGAAGTGATATGGTACGTGGATTTGCCGAAATTACACAGCAGGACTGGCTGGATGTATTTATCAATGATCACTTTATCCTGATGTGGAGGGTTTATAATAATGCTGTTGATTTTGAACGGTTAAGAAAAGAACAGCTGAATAATCCGGAATCCTGTAAAATCGGTAAATGGCTTGCTGCACAGACGAATCCACAGATTACAGGCAGTGCAGAATTTAAAGAAGTTATTGAAACGCATAATAATATCCATAAATATGCGACACTTTCATGGGAGGCAAAAGACCGTGAGGATATTCAGGGAGCCATGGATTATTTCCAGCAGACATATGATGCATATTATGTTTATAAGAAAGCGGTTGAGAATCTTAAAAAGCTGCTGGCACGTCTGGGAGAAACAGATAAGACCAATATTGTTATTTTTAAAAATTAATGCAGCGTGCTTACAGACAGATTAAACAGACAAAATAAAGGCAAAACGGTTGAAAACCATAAAGAACTGTTATAGTATGTATGTTAGGTAGAAACGGTACAGCTATAACAGTTTTTTAAGTGGAGAGGTGGATATGGAAGGAAAGGAAACAGTTTATGTGATTGGACATAAAAATCCGGATACAGATTCTGTATGCTCAGCAATTTGTTATGCAAGACTAAAAGAAAAAATAACAGGACAGCATTATGTGGCTAAACGTGCAGGACATCTGAATGAAGAAACACAGTATGTGATGGATAAACTGGGGATACAGCCGCCGGAATATATGAAGGATGTCAGACCACAGGTACGGGATATCCAGATTCGAAAAACACCGGGTGTTTCTAAAGAGATTTCAGTAAAAACGGCGTGGACCCTGATGAAAGAGCAGAATGTCGTGACACTTCCGGTAACAAAAGAAAATGTGCTGGAAGGGTTGATTACGATTGGAGATATAGCAAAATCGTATTTTCAGGTTTATGACAGCACCATTCTTGCAACAGCCCAGACACGGTATCAGAATATTGTGGATACATTGGAAGGAACGGTTGTTGCAGGGGAAGCAGACGGTATTTTTAAAGAAGGAAAAGTTGTGATTGCGGCGGCCAACCCGGATATGATGGAAAATTATATCGGGACAGGGGATATTGTTATTCTGGGGAACCGCTATGAGGCACAGCTATGCGCAATTGAAATGGAAGCAGGATGCCTGATTATCTGTGAAGGCGCACAGGTGTCAAAGACCATCACAAAAGTGGCAAAGGAACACAACTGTCTGTTAATTACAACTAAATTTGATACATATACGGTAGCAAGACTGATTAACCAGAGTATGCCGATACGTTTTCTGATGAAAGAAAAAGAAGGAATTGTCAAATTTCAAACAGAAGACTTTATTGAAGATATCCAGACGGTTATGGCAAAGCTTCGCCACAGGGATTTTCCGGTCGAGGATACACAGGGCAATTATGTGGGGATGATTTCCAGAAGAAATTTACTGGGAGCAGGAAAGAAAAAATTGATTCTTGTTGACCACAACGAAAGGGGTCAGGCAGTCAATGGCGTTGAAACAGCGGAAATTCTTGAAATTATCGACCATCACCGGCTGGGGGCAATTCAGACGGTATCACCGGTATTTTTTAGAAACCAGCCGCTTGGCAGTACGGCAACGATTATTTATCATATGTATCAGGAAAATCAGGCGGAAATTGATAAAAATACAGCGGCATTGCTGTGTTCGGCAATCATTTCCGATACATTGATTTTTAAATCACCAACGTGTACGTCGGATGACGTGGCAGCGTGTATGCAGCTGGCAAAAAAGGCAGAACTGGATATTGAAACATATGGACGGGAAATGTTCCGCGCCGGAAGCAATTTGTCCGGTAAATCTGCAAAAGAAATTTTTTATCAGGATTATAAAAAGTTTTCCGTTAACAATGTTGCAATTGGTGTCGGACAGATTAATTCTATGAGTGCGGAGGAGTTAGAAAAAGTAAAACCGCGTCTGGCAGAATTTATACAGGGTGTTGTACAGGATAACAGTGCGGGAATTGTTTATTTTCTGCTCACTGATATTGTATCAGAATCCTCTGAGGTACTTTGTGCGGGTAACAATGCCAATGCTGTGATTTATCAGGCGTTTGGCGTAGAAGTAAAGGATGATTGTGTAAAGCTGCAGGGTGTCGTATCCAGAAAGAAGCAGTTTTTCCCGGCAATTGTGGAGGCATTACAGCAGTAACGGATTTTAGAAAAGCAGAAAAGAAAAATAAAAAGAAAAGAGGAAAACAATTGAAAAAGCTGACAAAGGACCAGCCATGCTGGTGCAAGAGTGGAAAGTTATACGGTGAATGCCACATGGATTTTGATAAAAAAATTGAAATGTACAGAAGAAAATTTCATAAGGTTCCACCGCGGGAAATTATTAAAAATGAAGCACAGTTACAGGGAATGCGTGAAAGCAGCAAGATTAATATTGCAGTACTTGATTATGTGGCAGAACACATTTGTGCAGGTATGACGACAGAAGAAATCGATCAGATGGTTTATCAGAAGACAACGGCAATGGGGGGTATTCCGGCACCGTTAAATTATGAAGGGTTTCCAAAGAGCGTATGTACTTCCATTAATGAACAGGTGTGTCATGGAATTCCTTCCAATAATGTACAGTTAATTGACGGCGATATTGTCAATGTGGACTGCTCAACCATTTATAATGGATATTTTTCAGATTCATCCCGGATGTTCTGTATTGGAAATGTTTCCGAAGAAAACCAGAAGCTCGTGCGTGTGGCAAAAGAGTGTGTGGAGCTGGGCTTACAGCAGGTAAAACCATGGGGACATTTAGGTGATGTGGCACAGGCGATTCAGGACCATGCAAAGGAAAACGGATATTCTGTTGTCCGTCAGGTCGGTGGTCATGGTATCGGACTGGAATTCCACGAAGCCCCATATGTCAGCTATGTGATAAAAAAAGGCACTGGAATGGTGATGGCACCGGGCATGGTATTTACAATTGAACCGATGATTAATATGGGAACAAGTGAGATTTACATTGATGAACAGAATGGCTGGACAATCTATACGGATGATGAAAAGCCGTCAGCACAGTGGGAAATTATGGTACTTGTAACCAATGACGGATATGAAGTGATGTCGTGGTAATAAAAAATGGATAAAAAAGCTCCGGATAATGCCGGGGCTTTTTTTGATGGGTGCGCCTTGCGGCGCACGTTTCTAAGTATGACGGACAGAAAAGTCCAAAAGGCAACCGTAACCCATGTATGTAGATCAGGCAAGTAGACTAGGAAAGACTGGCAGGCTTTTAGTGTGGCGGGGCAAAAGAGGGGAAGAACTCTTTTTGTGTGAAATCATATAATAGTATTAAATAAATTATATGGAGTAAGTATGGATTGTATGAATAAAAAAAATCCGCCGCAGGTTGTGGGCATGACATATGTGCCATGGCAGCACTGGGGCGAGGTGTATGAACCATGCAGAGCATTAAAATACGGAACATTGTTTCCAATATTAAATAAGCCGTTTGTCGGCTGCAGATGCGACAGAAGCCGTTAACGGGCAGAAAGCCGGTTAAAATGCAGAGTGCAGGCAAACAGCGGCATTGCGGACTCTGTGAAACAGTATGCCGCGTATAAAGAGAGGAGCATGGCAAACGTGAAGGATATGAGAAATCCATATATGCCAGGTAGAGGGGATTCCTGCGGCTGTCAGGGAATCCGGCCGGAGCAGGCAGGCAGTAAAAATCCTGCCGGTAGAAGGGCAGGAGAAAACTGTCCGTGTACTGACAGAATGGGAAGAGAAATGAGAATGCCAAACAGAATGGAGCATTGTCTGCCAATGCAGGGATGCCAGGAGAATATGCGGCCTGTGCCCATGCAGGGAAACAGAATGTCAGAAAGAAGACTGCAGCCGGTACAGAATCAGCCGTGTAACAAAAGCCGTTATATCGCAGATGTGTATGAGCTGGGATTTGTTATGGTGGAAACGGCGCTGTATCTGGATACCCATCCCGATGACGGTGAAGCACTGGCATTTTATGCCGATATGAAGCACCAGTACGCAGAAGCAGTGCGGCTTTACAATGAAAATGTAGGTCCTTTAAGTTTTTATCATGTAACAAATGAAAACTACTGGAACTGGGTTGCAACACCAATGCCGTGGGAAATGGAGGGTTAAACGATGTGGAATTATGAGAAAAGATTACAGTTTCCGATTCATATTAAGAATCCCAATCCGGCACTTGCGGCAATGATTATCAGTCAATACGGAGGCCCCGACGGGGAGTCCAGCGCCTCCATGCGTTACCTGTCCCAGCGCTACAGCATGCCGTACCGTGAAGTTTCTGGGCTTTTGACAGATATTGCGACTGAAGAACTCTCACATCTGGAGATGGTCAGCGTTATGGTACATCAGCTGACGAGGAACTTAAGCGTTGACCAGATTAAGGGGACACCGTTTGAAGCGTATTATGTAGACCATACGACCGGAATCTGGCCGCAGGCGGCAGGAGGAATTCCGTTTAATGCGTGCGAGTTCCAGTCCAAAGGCGATGCGATTACAGATTTGGTTGAGGATCTGGCAGCAGAGCAGAAAGCCCGCTCGACCTATGACAACCTTATCCGGCTTACGGACGATGCAGATGTATTAGAGCCGCTGCGGTTTTTACGTCAGCGTGAAATCGTGCATTTCCAGCGTTTCGGTGAGGCACTTTCTTTAGTGCAGCAACGCTTAGACTTTAATAATTTCTATGCCTTTAATCCCGAATTTGATAAAAAATGTAAATAGCATTTGTGCATACAGTATGATACAATCAAAGAGTTTAGAAGGGGCTGCCGCAAAGAGTGCCGGCGGCCCTGTCTGTTATGCAGGCAGTATACATAAAAAGGAGTATAAAAATGAAAGAAAAGATATATACGATTCCCGTTAATGATGCATTTGACAAAGACTGCGAGTGTCCACTCTGCGCAATGTATCAGGAACTGGAAAATAATGCGGTAGAATATACGATGGGACCAAGTTACATGGAAGACGATATCCGTGCCGAAACAGACAAAATGGGATTCTGCCGGAAGCATTTGAAAAAGATTTATGCTGTAGAAAACCGTTTGGGATTTGCACTGGTGATGAAGACACATATGGACAAGGTGATTAACGAGATTGAAAAAAGAAATGAACAGCCGGTAAAGGCAAAGACGCTGTTTAAAAAGGCAGAAACACCGTCAGCATGTGATTATATTAAAGAACTGGAACAGTCCTGCTTTGTGTGTAACCGTATACAAAATACATTTGAGCGGTATGTGGATACGGTGCTGCATTTATATCAGTCTGATGCAGCATTTAAAGAGAAATACCTGCACAGCAAGGGTTTTTGTACAGCGCATTACGGCATGTTAATCGAGCGAGGTGCACAGAAGTTTTCGGGCAGTACGGCAGAAAACTTCCGTGTGGATACAGACCGGCTGTATCTGGAAAATATGAAGCGTGTGCGTGATGATGTGGCATGGTTTATCAATAAATTTGACCATAAATATGCAGACGAGCCGTGGAAAAATGCGAAGGATTCACTGACGCGCGCCATGACAAAGGATAATTCAATTTTATAGCAGAAAGGACAAGCAATGCAGATTTCTTATGATGAGGGAAATGTTGTACTTACAGAAGTGAGGGATTTTGATCTTGCGCAGACACTCGAATGTGGGCAGTGTTTTCATTTTAAAAAACTCGCCGAACAGGAATATGCAGTCTGTGCATTTCATAGACTGTTACGTATCCGTCAGGAAAAAGACAGCGTAATTTTGTTTGATACGACGATGCAGGATTACGAAATGATATGGCGGGATTATTTTGACTTTGGCAGGGACTACGGCAGGATAAAGGCGGCGCTTTTACAGACGGACGATACGTTAAAGGAAGCAGTGGAAACCATGCAGGGCGTACATATTTTACAGCAGGAATTTTTTGAAACTTTAATTTCCTTTATTATATCGCAGAATAAGCAGATTCCGCATATTAAGAAGATTGTGGAAACGCTTTCGGAGCGTTTCGGGGATGATCTGGGTGAAATAAACGGAATGCGATTCTTTGCCTTCCCAACGGTCAGCCAGATGTGCAATGTCACGGAAGAAGACCTGCGGGACTGCAAAACGGGCTTCCGAGCGCCGTATATTGTAGATGCGGTGCAGAAAACGGCAGACGGACAGATATCGGAGGCTGCATTAAAAGCGGCGGATACCGCAGAATGTGAGAAAATGCTGACAAAGATAAAAGGGGTCGGCAGTAAAGTTGCAAACTGCTGTATGCTGTTTGGGCTGGATAAGCGCGATGCATTTCCGGTGGATGTGTGGATTAAGCGGATTATGGAGCAGCTTTATTTTTCGGGAAAGGAAACGGACAAAGAAAAAATTGCGGCATTTGCAAAGACACGTTTCGGAAGCTACGGCGGCTATGCCCAGCAGTATCTGTTTTTTTACGGAAAAACAGTGCGTATCGGCACGCAAAATCAAAAAATTAAAAAAGTATAATCTAATTATTAAAAACAAAAGATATTTCCAATTATCTGTTGACAAACAAAAGGCAGAGTGATATTTTAATGATATTGAAATTAGCACTCAAATTAAATGAGTGCTAACAAGGAAAATAATAGCAGCTGTCGTATACAAGTTCGGGGCGGCGCAAAGGCAGCCTTACCGGCGGCGGAATGGAGGATAATATGAAGTTAGTACCATTGGGAGACAGAGTTGTAATTAAAGCGTTAAAGGCAGAAGAAACGACAAAATCAGGCATTGTATTACCGGGTCAGTCAAAGGAAAAACCACAGCAGGCAGAAGTTATTGCAGTTGGTCCTGGTGGAGTTGTAGACGGCAAGGAAGTAACAATGCAGGTTAAGACAGGCGATAAAGTTATTTATTCTAAATATTCAGGAACAGAAGTGGAATTAGACGGCGAGGAATATATCATCGTAAAACAGTCTGATATCCTTGCAATTATGGAATAGAAAAATCTGGTAAAAGCAGTTTTGATACAGTATAAAATAGAAATCGGAGGTCAAATATCATGGCAAAGGAAATTAAATATGGCATTGATGCAAGAAAAGCTCTTGAAGAAGGTGTAAATAAGTTAGCAAATACAGTACGTGTAACATTAGGACCGAAAGGAAGAAATGTTGTTCTGGATAAGTCTTACGGTGCTCCGTTAATCACAAACGACGGTGTTACAATTGCAAAGGACATCGAACTGGAAGACAAATTTGAAAACATGGGCGCACAGCTTGTAAAGGAAGTTGCTACAAAGACAAATGATGTAGCAGGTGATGGTACAACAACAGCAACCGTTCTTGCACAGGCAATGGTAAATGCAGGTATGAAGAATCTTGCAGCAGGCGCTAATCCAATCGTGTTAAGACGAGGCATGAAGAAGGCAACGGAGTGTGCTGTAGAAGCGATTGCAAAGATGAGCGAAAAGGTAACAGGCAAGGATCAGATTGCAAAGGTTGCTTCTATTTCAGCAGGTGATGCAGAAGTCGGACAGATGGTAGCAGATGCAATGGAAAAGGTTTCTAACGACGGTGTTATCACAATCGAAGAATCTAAGACCATGAAGACAGAACTTGACCTTGTAGAAGGTATGCAGTTTGACAGAGGATATATTTCAGCTTATATGGCAACAGATATGGATAAGATGGAAGCAGTTCTTGATAATCCATACATTTTAATCACAGACAAGAAGATTTCTAACATTCAGGAAATCCTTCCGCTCTTAGAACAGATTGTACAAAGCGGCGCAAAGCTGTTAATTATCGCTGAAGATGTTGAAGGTGAAGCACTTACAACATTAATCGTCAACAAGTTAAGAGGTACCTTCAATGTTGTTGCTGTCAAGGCTCCGGGCTACGGCGACAGAAGAAAAGAAATGTTAAAGGATATTGCAATCCTTACAGGCGGTCAGGTTATTTCAGAAGAATTAGGACTTGAATTAAAGGACGCTACAATGGATATGCTCGGACGTGCAAAGTCTGTTAAGGTTCAGAAGGAAAATACAGTTATCGTTGACGGTGAAGGCGAAAAGTCTGCAATCGAAGCAAGAGTTGCACAGATCCGTGCACAGATTGACGAAACAACATCTGATTTCGACAGAGAAAAGTTACAGGAAAGACTTGCAAAGCTGGCAGGCGGCGTAGCTGTTATCAGAGTCGGTGCTGCAACAGAAACAGAAATGAAGGAAGCAAAGCTTCGTATGGAAGATGCTTTAAATGCAACAAGAGCAGCCGTAGAAGAAGGTGTTATTTCTGGCGGTGGTTCTGCTTATATTCATGCTTCTAAGGAAGTGAAGAAACTGACAGAAACACTGGTAGGTGATGAAAAGACAGGCGCAGAGATTATCTTAAAGGCACTCGAAGCTCCGTTATACCACATTTCAGCAAATGCAGGTCTGGAAGGTTCTGTTATTATTAATAAGGTAAGAGAATCTGAAGTAGGAACAGGTTTCGATGCATTAAACGGCGAATATGTCAACATGATTGATGCCGGTATCTTAGACCCTGCAAAGGTTACAAGAAGTGCATTACAGAATGCTACAAGTGTTGCATCTACACTGCTTACAACAGAATCCGTTGTTGCAACAATCAAAGAAGATGTTCCGGCAATGCCGGCAGGCGGTGCGGGCGGCATGGGAATGATGTAATTCCTGCTGTTAAAATGCATAAAAATAAATATTTTTTGGCTGGACGGTAAAACGGGCAGTAGATTGAAACCGGCAGAGGAGACAGATTTTGTCAAATCTGCCGGTTTTTATTGCTTTTTAGTACAAAAAGGATTATGATAGTAACAGACAGGCTGGTTTAAACTCCGGCAGAATGGAGAATTTATGTATAATATTACAACAGAACAGATTTTAAAAACGAAAGCCCCAAAGCAGGCGGCAGTATTTAAGACCGTTATGATTCTTGCATGTATTCTTGCAGTCACAACGATTCCGTCAACTTATGCACTGGGAATTCTGCTCACAGCGATATTTGTGGTATTTACGGTGATATTGTTTAAATATTACAATGCAGAGTATGAATATTCATTAGTGGACGGTGAGCTCACAATTGATAAAATTATGTCACAGTCCATGAGAAAACGCTGCGGGGTATACAATATTGCAAAAGCATCCATGCTTGCGAAACCGACCTGCCAGGCAGCGCTTGGAATGGAACACAAAAAACTGCGGACCGCAGAATACACTTCCAATACAGCACCCGAAAAGACGGTTGTTTTATATACAATGGATGCAAGCAATGAAATGGTGCGCATCATCTTAGAACCGGATGAAAAGATGCTTGAGGCACTTCGGGCGGGTGTACCGAAAGCCGCAGACCGCATGGATGAATAAAAAAGTGAATGTACAGAAAAAAGTGTTTGACATTATCAGCGTATTTTGTTATATTGTCAAATAATACACAAAACACATTAAAATGAAAGAAAGAGAGGATACAGTAGAAATGGGTACAATCATTGGCGAAGGCATTACATTTGATGACGTGTTATTAGTTCCACAGTATTCAGAAGTAACGCCGAATATGATTAATCTGTCAACACAGTTGACAAAGAACATTAAGTTAAACATTCCATTGATGAGCGCGGGAATGGATACTGTTACAGAGCACAGAATGGCAATTGCCATGGCAAGACAGGGCGGTATTGGTATTATTCATAAGAATATGTCTGTAGAACAGCAGGCAGAAGAAGTGGATAAGGTAAAGCGTTCGGAAAATGGCGTTATTACGGACCCATTTTATCTGCATCCGGACAATACACTCGAAGATGCAAATAATCTGATGGGTAAATTCAGAATTTCAGGTGTGCCGATTACAGATGATGATGGCAAGCTGGTGGGTATCATCACCAACAGAGATCTGAAGTTTGAAGAAGATTATAAAAGACCGATTAAGGAATGTATGACAAGCGAGAATCTGATTACAGCACCGGTTGGCATTACATTAGACGAAGCAAAGAAGATTTTAGGCAAGGCAAGAAAAGAAAAACTTCCGATTGTAGACAGCGAATTTAAGTTAAAGGGTCTGATTACAATTAAGGATATCGAAAAGCAGATTAAATATCCGTTATCTGCCCATGATGCACAGGGAAGACTGCTCTGCGGCGCCGCTGTCGGTATTACGGCAAACGTTATGGAACGTGTGGAAGCCCTTGTAAAGGCAAAGGTTGACTGTATCGTAATCGATTCTGCACACGGTCATTCAAAGAACATTATCACTACATTACAAAATATTAAGGCTGCATATCCGGACCTTCAGGTAATTGCCGGAAACATTGCAACAGGTGCAGCTGCAAAGGCTCTTTGCGAAGCAGGCGTAGATGCGGTTAAGGTTGGTATCGGACCGGGTTCTATCTGTACAACACGAGTTGTTGCAGGTATCGGTGTACCACAGGTAACAGCAGTTATGAGTGCTTACGAAGAAGCGAAGAAGTATGGTATTCCGGTTATCGCCGATGGTGGTATCAAGTACTCCGGAGATATCGTAAAAGCAATCGCAGCAGGCGGCAACGTATGTATGCTCGGAAGTCTGCTTGCAGGCTGTGACGAAAGCCCGGGAACATTTGAATTATTCCAGGGAAGAAAATATAAAGTATACAGAGGCATGGGTTCTATCGCTGCCATGGAAAACGGCAGTAAGGACAGATACTTCCAGACCGGCGCTAAGAAGCTGGTACCGGAAGGCGTTGAAGGCCGTGTAGCATATAAGGGACTTGTAGAAGATACCATCTTCCAGTTAATGGGTGGTCTTCGTTCCGGTATGGGATACTGTGGCGCGCAGGATATTCCGACATTACAGGAAACAGCACAGTTTATCAAGATGTCATCTGCAGCATTAAGAGAGAGTCATCCACATGATATTCATATCACAAAGGAAGCTCCAAACTACAGTGTAGAGGATAAGTAAAAAACAAATAATCATAACAAGACAGCCGTCCGGTAACGTGTTGACCGGGCGGCTGTTGTTATGTTCAAGGAAAATATTATTACAGGCACAGTAACAGAAAAAGAGCGGAGAATGCCAGTGCTGCCCGAATATGGTATGATATCATTTTATTGGGAAACTGCTTGATTAATATAGTTTATGTGTTGTATAATGTAATAAATAATTGTGCTGATATTCATAGGGGATTGTACGAGCAGTATAATGATGGATGGGTTAAGAGAGGTATAGCAATGAAGGATATGATGTTTGGCGGGTATATCGCCCGCAACCACGTTGGCAACAATCTGACAGACAGGGAACTGCGGGTATTAAAAGATGGGGATATTGATGCAATGGTGTCTACATTTGTAAAGATGCGTCAGGAGGAGTATATTTTACAGTTAAAGTGTGTATTAAAAAGCCTGAAACATTATCTTGGTGACGAAATGACACTGGAAAAGATTACGATAAAAGAGGAGTATGAAGGGGATTTTATCGGCAGTCAGATGATGGATGGCGATATGGATATTTTCTTTGGAATTATCGGAAGCGATGAGGTATTGTTAAAAGTTGCATCAGATTTTGCAATGGAAGATTTTCAGGAATTTGATATGGATGCATACGATGCAGTCTGCGAACTGATTAATTGTACGAATGGTGCATTTGCAACAAGACTTTGCGATGATGATATAGATGTGGTATTATATCCACCGGTATTTTATGATAATGTGCATATTACAAGTGAAAAAGGATTTTATGTCGTAACCATCGGTTACGAAGGCAGTCAATTTGACTTGATTATGGCAATCAATGAGAATGTGGAGCTTGCCAGCCAGGAAACCTATTTGTAAAGAAATGAAAAAACCGCAAAAGCGGAGGAATGGAGAAATAGTATGGTTACAGTATTAATAGTAGATGACTCAAGAACATCAAGACGTTTTTTAAGAAATATGCTTACAGAGGCGGGATACGAAGTTGTAGCAGAAGCAGTTGACGGCGAAGATGGCATGAAAAAATATGAGGAATTTAAACCGGATATTGTTACAATGGATATTACCATGCCAAAGCTGGATGGGATTGATGCAGTCAGTGAGATTTTAAAGATTAATCCGGCAGCTAAGATTGTAATGGTTACCGCAGCCGGACAGAAGACCAATATTGTAGAAGCGTTAAAGAGAGGTGCGGCTGATTTTATCCAGAAGCCGTTTGAGAGCAGTGCAATCGTATCTGTACTCGAAAAGGTTATGGGAGAATAATAAAGCCGTATAAGCGGCAGAATGAGGCAGTATGTATAATTACAGAATTTTGATACAGTATGACGGCGGACGTTTTGACGGATGGCAGCGTCTTGGCAAAGATGCTTCGGAAAATACTGTGGAATTTAAAATTAAAGAGATTTTAAAGAAGATGACAGGTGAGGAAGCAGAACTGTTCTGCGGGTGCAGAACAGAAAAGGGCGTTCACGCTTATGGACAGGTGGCTAATTTCAAGCTGAATTCCAGACAGAACTGCATGGAATTAAGGAATTATCTGAACAGGTATCTGCCGCGTGACATTGCCGTGTTGAAAGTGGAAGCAGTTGATGAACGTTTTCACAGTCAGCTGCTTGCAAAGGAAACAACGTATCTGTATCGGATTGATACGAAGTCTATTGCCAGTGTGTTTGAAAGAAAGTATAGTTACCACACATTTCATCCGCTCGATTATGAAGCAATGAATAAAGCAGCCGCTTATTTTCTTGGAAAGCATGACTTTAAGGCTTTCACCACAGCAAGAAAGAGCAAGTCTACCGAACGGGAAATTAAGAATATTACTATCAGTTGTGATGAAAGCGGTATTGCGCAGCTGCGTATTACGGCAAATGATTTTTTGCATAATATGGCAAGGCTGATGATAGGAATTCTGCTGGATGTTGGAACCGGTCTAAAAAAGCCGGAAAATGTACGGGACATTCTGGATGGAAAAGATGTTCAGATGTCACTGCCGGCAGAAAGTTATGGACTGTTTTTGGAAGAAGTCCGATATTAGTGTATGATGAGGTGCTGTTTCGTTAATGAACATAGATTCTTAATGAAGCAGCCCTTTTATATAGTAAAAAGAATTGGAGAGAGTCATGAATACAATTGTTGAAAAGATTACGGAACAGTTACAGAATGCATTTGCCGAATGTGGTTATGATAGAAAGTATGCAAAAGTTTCTTTATCAAACCGCCCGGATTTGTGCGAATATCAGTGCAACGGTGCGATGGCAGCGGCAAAGGAATACAAAAAAGCACCTTTTATGATTGCAGATGAAGTTGTTGCAAAATTGGACAAAAATCCGCTGTTTGACCGTATCGAAAGCGTTAAACCGGGATTTATCAATATTATTTTAAGCGGACAGGCAGTTGCAGACTATGTCAATGAAATGACACAGGCAAAGCAGTTTGGTTATGAAAATCCTGAAAAGCCAAAGACGGTCATCGTGGATTACGGCGGAGCCAATGCGGCAAAACCGCTTCACGTAGGACATTTGCGCTCTGCGGTAATCGGTGAGAGTGTAAAGAGAATCCAGCGTTTTGCGGGCAATAAAGTAATCGGTGATGTACATCTTGGCGACTGGGGTCTTCAGATGGGATTAATTATTGAAGAACTGCGTGACAGAAAGCCGGAACTTCCGTATTTTGACGAGCAGTTTACAGGTGAATATCCGGCAGAAGCACCGTTTACCATTTCCGAGCTGGAGGAAATCTATCCGGCAGCCAGTGCAAAATCCAAAGAAGATGCAGCATTTATGGAAAGAGCGCATAATGCAACCTTAAAGCTGCAGAGCGGGGATAAGGCATGTACGGCAATCTGGAAACATATTATGGCAGTTTCCAAAGCGGATTTAAAGAAAAACTATGACAATCTGAATGTGTCCTTTGATTTGTGGAAAGGGGAAAGCGATGCACAGCCGTATATTCCGTCTATGGTACAGGAGATGATTGACAAGGGACTGGCTTACGAAAGTCAGGGTGCTATGGTTGTGGATATTCAGGAAGAAGGCGATACCAAAGAACTGCCGCCATGTATTGTCAGAAAATCAGACGGTGCCGCACTGTATGCAACTTCCGATTTGGCAACGCTGGTGGAAAGAGAAAAGCTGTATCAGCCGGATGCTTATATTTATCTGGCTGATAAAAGACAGGAACTGCATTTTACACAGGTATTCCGTGTGGCAAAGAAAGCAGGCATTGTAAATTCACAGGCAGAAATGACATTTTTAGGTTTCGGAACAATGAACGGAAAAGACGGAAAGCCGTTTAAGACACGTTCAGGCGGCGTGATGCGTCTGGAACATCTGATTGCCGATATCAATGAAGCAGTCTATAAAAAGATGATGGAAAACCGTACAATGGATGAAGAAGAAGCAAGAGCAACGGCAAAGATTGTTGGACTTGCAGCCTTAAAGTACGGGGATTTATCCAATCAGGCATCCAAAGACTATGTATTTGATATTGAACGTTTTGCATCATTTGAAGGAAATACAGGTCCATATATTTTATATACAATTGTAAGAATTAAATCTATTTTAAACAAATATACCGATAGCGGAAAGACACTGGAAAATCTCAGCATTAATCTGGCGGACTCCGCAACGGAAAAGGCATTGATGCTTTCTCTGGCAAAGTTTTCGGAAATTATGGCAGTAGTCTATACAGAGAAAGCGCCGCATAAGCTGTGCCAGTTTATTTATGAAGTATCTAACGCATTTAACGGATTCTATCACGATACCAAGATTCTTGCAGAAACAGACGAAGCAAAGCAGAAGGGCTATATTGCGTTAATTTGTCTGACAAAAGCCGTATTAGAGCAGTGTATAGAACTGCTGGCAATTGAATGCCCGGACAGAATGTAGGAATATATAAGAATATCAAAAGAAAAAGCTAAGATTTTGTGTGGCCGCAGATAAGAAAAGGGCGGTATGCTGTACAGGTCAGAAGCTTAGAGGGATAGGATTTATAGAAGGAGGAAACGGAAATCCGTATAAAGTTATGAAATTATTATCATTTGCTATTCCATGCTACAATTCGGCGGCATATATGGAAAAATGTATTCAGTCTGTTCTGGCAGGCGGTGAGGACGTAGAAGTTATCATTGTAGATGATGGTTCTACCAAAGATGAAACAGCAAAAATTGCAGATGAATATGCAGCAAAATATCCGACGATTGTTAAGGCGGTTCATCAGGAGAACGGTGGACATGGACAGGCGGTTAATACAGGACTGGCACATGCAACGGGTAAATATTTTAAAGTGGTTGACAGTGATGACTGGGTGGATTTAAAAAGTTACCGCAGAGTACTGGCAACGCTCAAAAAATTTGACGAGGCAGAAGAACCGGATATGGTCATTGCAAATTACGTCTATGAAAAAGTGGGTGCAAAGCGTAAGAAAGTCATCCATTATGACAATGTATTTCCGGAAGAAACTCTTTTTACATGGAATGATATCGGACATTTTAAGCTGGACCAGTACATTTTAATGCATACGGTTATTTATAAGACGGAATTGCTGAAAAAATGTGGATTGCAGCTGCCAAAACATACATTTTATGTGGATAACATTTTTGTATTTGAACCGCTGCCGTATGTTAAGAAAATGTATTATATCAATACGAATTTTTACCGCTATTTTATCGGCAGGGATGACCAGTCTGTCAATGAGACGGTCATGATTTCAAGAATTGACCAGCAGCTGCGCGTTACACGCAGAATGGTAGATTTTTATACAGAGCAGAAAATCAGCAATCAGAAATGCCGTATGTATATGCGCAATTATCTGCGTATTATGATGGAAGTATCATCGATCTTTCTGATTCTTTCAGGCACACCTGAAAATTTTGCCAAAAAGCAGGAATTGTGGAATTACGTCAAGGCAAAGGATAAGGAAGTTTATAAAATGCTTCGTTATAGTATGCTTGGTTTTTCAGTCAATCTTCCGGGAAAATCCGGCAGATGGATTTCAAAGACAGGTTACAAAGTAATGAATAAGTGGATTGGATTTAACTAGGAGGAATGTGAATGATTCTTGATTTGTTTAAACTGGATGGAAAAGTTGCAGTTGTGACCGGTGCCAATACCGGACTGGGACAGGGAATGGCAGTCGCACTTGCCGAGGCAGGTGCAAAGGTTGTCGGTGTCGGAAGACGTTCCTGTGCGGAAACGAAAGAAAAGATTGAAGCATTTGGCGGAAGCTTTACAGAGGTATTGGCAGATTTGTCAACGACCGCAGCAGTAGATACCGTACTTTCCGGTGCATTGGACGCATACGGCAGAGTAGATATTCTGGTAAATAATGCAGGAATTATTAAGCGCTGTGATGCTGTCGATGTGACAGAAGCAGACTGGGATACGGTCATTGATATTAATGAAAAGGTCGTCTTTTTCTTAAGCCAGGCATTTGCAAAGCAGTATATTAAGCAGCAGGACGGCGGCAAGATTATTAATGTGGCTTCCATGCTTTCCTATCAGGGCGGAATCCGCGTGCCTTCCTATACGGCAAGCAAGAGTGCCATTATGGGGCTGACAAAGGCGCTTGCCAATGAATGGGCAAAATACAACATTAATGTCAATGCGATTGCACCGGGTTATATGGCAACGAACAATACCGCACAGCTTCGCAGTGATGATGACAGAAGTGATGAGATTCTTTCAAGAATTCCGGCAGGCCGCTGGGGGACACCGGAAGATATGCAGGGCGCAGTTGTATGGCTGGCTTCCAAAGCATCGGATTATGTAAATGGCTACACTGTAGCGGTAGACGGTGGCTGGCTCGCACGATAAACGATGTAAAAAAGCAACGTAAATAAAAACCGCAGGAACTTCCGGTAAGCACAAGTCATAAGACAGGTGCAGACACAAAATGTTCCTGCGGTTTTATTTTTAAATTAAAAGACTTTGTGACCCTGATATCATTAAAATAATACGCGGCAGATATTTTGATTGACATTCTTTTTAATAAAATCTGCGGCGGCATGACGTTCCTGTTCCGGCATATCTGCCTGACGCAGCATGACGGGCATTTTCCCTGTCTCAAAAAACATATAATAACCAAACTTATCATAAATGGTTGTAAAATCGTCCCAGCTATAATTATAGGTCAGTTCAAATTCCGGGATTTCAGCAAGGATGCCGCTTTCCATCAGTGTAATTGTACATGGCGCGGATTCGGAAGCATCTCTGTTCTTTAAGTGATAATTCACGCTGCTTTTAAACTGGAAACCAAAAATATAAATGGGATAGCACCAGCATGCTGCATAAATGACGGCAAGATAAGAAGAAAAGCAGCCGAGTGCAATGCAGACAATTGTAATCGCGGCGGGAAGCCATGTTAAAATCAGCTCAATGGGATTTCTGATAAAACGGTTCCAGAATACAATCTTAGAATATTCTCTGCCACTTGCCTTGAGTGTGGTTTCGTATTTAATATAATCCATAATGTTCTCCGTTCCAAAGTGCAGGACACTTTGTTCTTTAAGTCTATATCAAATAATACCATGCCGGCAAAATGAATACAATGAAAAATAAATAAAATTCTAACTGATGGTTTCCAAACCTGTGCAAATAAGGTATAATAGTACAAAACACAAGTTTTGGGGTATGAGGTAAAATGAAGGTGAAAAGTCAGGTCATGTCTAACATTGTTCGTATGCTGGAAAATGAAGGACCTTTTAAAGATGTCATTTATGTCATTTTGGAAAATGTATCAAAGTATCTGAAAATGCCGGATGTCACTGTTATGCAGTATGATGAAGAAAGAACCTGTCTGTATCCGGTACTTTCCTATGGCGGCAGACACCATCTGATACAAGCTGCAGAAGTGCAGGCGGCAGCGGCACAGACTGCGCCGCAGGGAACTGTAGAGCGGCAGGTAAAAGCGGCGGCAGATAGTCCGCTTTATGGTGAGAAACTGTGCTATTACAGGACAGACACGGCACAGGAGCCGGTGCGTATGGCACTTGCGGATGCAAATATCAAAACGAGCGTAACGGCTCCGGTAAAAGCGGAAGATAAAGTCCGGATGTATCTGTGTGTATCGGACAGTACAAACGATGTAGAACTGGATGCAGAACAGCTTCGGTTTGTATCGGATGTAGCAAATGTAATTCAAAGCATTATGCAGGAACGTATCAGCAAAGATTCCTTATCCTATTCCTATGAGGTATTAAAGGAAATTCTTGGAAGTATTGATTCGGGTATTATGGTGTATGACAGACAGACGAAAGAAGTGCTGTTTGAAAATGATATTGTGAAAAACTGCAATGATATTAAACGGGTCATTCAGACCTGTGTGACATTTTATTTTACAGGTGAAAATACAAAAAGCATCCAGGAACACTGTGATGCCCAGTCCGGGCTGTGGTACGAGGTCCGCTTTTCGGATTTGAGGTGGTTAAACGGCAATCCGGCAGTAGTCTGCACGGCGGTTGATGTAACACAGAAGAAAAAGAACCAGCAGAAAATCGAGTATCAGGCGCACAATGATTTCCTGACCGGTCTGTATAACCGTATGAAATGTGAAAATGATTTGCGCCACATTGTCCGTAAAGCGGTGCGGGACAAAGAAAAAGGTGCCGTGCTGTTTATGGATTTGGACGATTTTAAACATATCAATGACGGACTGGGACATCAGTACGGCGATGTGCTGTTACAGCAGGTCGCCGCAGGACTGCAGGGGATTGCGGGAATCCGCGGACACTGTTACAGAATGGGCGGTGATGAATTTGTCATCATTATTCTGCCGCAGTATTTTGACATCTGGGAAAAAATTGTTAAAAATATTATTGCGATGTTCCGTAAACCGTGGTATCTGATGGAAACAGAATACTTCTGTACGATGAGTATGGGTGTTGCCTTTTTCCCGGACGACGGAACGGAAGTGGACGATATTATAAAGACGGCGGACATTGCCATGTATGAGGCAAAGAAAGCCGGTAAAAACCAGTACAGCATTTACGACAATACATCGAGTGAAAATGTCAGCAAGCGGCTGGATATTGAAAATAATATGCGGCAGGCAGTGGCCTCAGAGATTCAGGAGTTTCTGGTATACTACCAGCCGGTAGTAGATGCAGTGACAAAAAAATGCACATCCTGTGAAGCACTGGTGCGATGGGACAGCAAATCACTCGGATTTATGGGACCGAGCGACTTTGTACCGCTTGCAGAATATCTTGGACTGATTACCTCCATCGGGGACTATGTGTTAGAAGAAGCCTGCAATCAGTGCAGATACTGGAACGAGCACGGCTATCCCGACTTTCATGTCAATGTCAATTTGTCGGTAGTTCAGCTGCTTCAGAAAGATGTGGTAAAAAATATTGAAAAAATCCTTTTAAAGACGGGTGTAAATCCAAAGAATATTATTCTGGAAATCACGGAGTCCTTTGCTATTAACGATATGAACCGTGTCCTTGAGATTATCAAGGGGCTTAAAAAATTAGGTCCGCGGATTGCATTGGACGATTTTGGAACCGGATATTCTTCATTAAATTATATCAAGCAGCTTCCGCTGGATTTAATCAAAGTGGATAAGACATTTATCGATGATATTCTGGAAGATGAATATGCACAGGCATTTGTACGGCTGATTGTGGAACTGTCAAAAACCATCGGCACGAAGCTGGTCGTTGAAGGCGTGGAACATCAGGAACAGTACGAGCTGCTCAGAGGTCTGGGGGTGCATTATATACAGGGATTCTATTTTGGAAAACCGGCAGCCGCAAAAGATTTTGAACAAAAGTACTTAGCATCATGGAAGCCGGAGCAGTAAGGAAGAACCATAAATATAAGAACAATAAAAGAAATTAAAATGCGAGGGCGGCGCATGCCGCAGAAATGAGGTAGAGATGAGAACAATTATCAGAGGTGGCAGGGTGTTAGATCCAGCAAGCAGCACAGACGGCATCAGGGATATTCTTGTGGAAGACGGTATTATTAAAGAGGTTGCAGAACATATCAGTACCGATGCGGAAAATGTAATTGAGGCAAAAGGTCTTTATGTCATGCCGGGACTGATTGACCTGCATGTACATTTCCGGGAGCCGGGATTTGAACATAAGGAAACAATCCGTACCGGAGCCAGAGCAGCGGCGAGAGGCGGATTTACAACCGTTTGTGTCATGCCGAATACCAAGCCGGTCGTAGACAGCGTGGAAATGGTGAAGTATGTGATTGACAAGGCAAAGGAAGTAACAGATATCCATGTGCTTCCGATTGCGGCAATTACGGCGGGACAGGACGGAGAATTTATCACGGATTTTGAAAATCTGTACAAAAACGGTGCGGTTGCGGTCAGCGAAGACGGCAAGTCTGTTATGAATGCGAGAGTGGCAAGACAGGCAATGCGTCTGGCTGCAGAAGTCGGAATCCCTGTATTTGCACACTGCGAAGATAAAAATTTAGTTGCAAGAGGTGTGATGAATGCCGGCAACAGAGCCAAAGAACTCGGACTTTACGGCATTATGAATGCGGTGGAAGACGTCATTGTGGCAAGAGATATCCTGCTTGCAAAAAACACAGGCGCAAGACTGCATCTGTGCCACTGCTCAACCGTGGACAGTGTGAAGATGACAAAGCTTGCAAAGGAAGAAGGAATAGATGTAACAGCAGAGGTTACACCACACCATTTTACACTGACGGAAGATGATATCACAGGTGATGATGCAAACTACAAAATGAATCCGCCACTGCGTGCTAAGGCAGACCGCGAAGCGTTAAAGGAAGGCTTAAAGGAAGGGGTTATGGATGTGATTTCAACAGACCATGCACCGCACCACAGAACAGAAAAAGAGCGTCCGTTTGCTGAAGCACCATTTGGCATTACGGGACTTGAAACTTCTGTGAGCCTGACGATTACGGAGCTGGTGGACAAGGGTGTTTTAACACCGCTTCAGATGGCAGAACGCATGAGCTATAAGCCTGCGCAGATTATCAACAGCGACAAAGGAACACTGCTTCCGGGACGTGCGGCAGATATTACGATTATCGACCCAAATGAAGAATATGTGATTGACAGCACCCTGTTTGCATCCATGGGAAAAAATACACCGTTTAACGGAAAGACAGTCAAGGGCAGAGTCAGATATACAATGTCAGACGGCAAGGTTGTATATTCATACAAGCCGGGCTGTGAAATTATAGTAGACAAAGACGTTCCAAAACTCATATAATAAATACGCCTGTACCGGCAGAAAGAGGAAGACAAAAATGATTAACAAGTTAGTAGACAAAATTAAAAAGCAGAACGCACCGGTTGTAGTCGGATTAGACCCGATGATGAAGTTTATACCGGAACATTTAAAGAAAGCCGCATTTGCGGAATATGGTGAAACATTAGAAGGTGCGGCAGAAGCAATCTGGCAGTTTAACAAGGCGATTGTAGATAATATTTATGATATTGTACCGGCAGTCAAGCCACAGGTTGCAATGTATGAGCAGTTTGGCATTGAAGGCATGAAGGTATTCCAAAAGACTGTAGACTACTGTAAGTCAAAGGACATGGTCGTTATCGGTGACGTAAAGCGTGGGGACATCGGTTCGACATCAGAAGCGTATGCCGTTGCACATTTGGGAAAGGTGCAGGTTGGAAGCAAGAAGCTTTCCGCATTTAACGAAGATTTTGCAACGGTGAATCCGTATCTGGGTTCAGATGGCATCGATCCGTTTGTAAAGGTCTGCAAGGAAGAAAAGAAGGGTATCTTTATTCTTGTTAAGACTTCCAATCCGTCCAGTGGCGAATTTCAGGACCGTTTAATTGACGGCAGACCGCTCTATGAGCTGGTAGGTGAAAAGGTTGCCGAGTGGGGCAGTGAATGTATGGGTGATGACTACAGCTATGTCGGAGCCGTTGTCGGTGCAACGTATCCGGAAATGGGCAAGACCCTGCGTAAGATTATGCCAAAGGCTTATATTTTAGTACCGGGTTACGGTGCACAGGGCGGTAAGGCAGAGGATTTGGTACATTTCTTTAACAAAGACGGTTTAGGTGCGATTGTCAACAGTTCAAGAGGCATTATTGCGGCTTATACAAAGGAACAGTACGCAAAATTCGGTGAGGAGCATTTCGCAGAAGCTTCCAGACAGGCGGCACTCGATATGATTGCCGACATTAACGGTGCATTACACAAGTAGGCGGAAATGAGGAGCAGAAATGGCATATAGAGAAAAAGTAACGATTGTACGTGCAGATGAAATCGCAACGGACATTTATGAAATGTGTTTTTCAACAGAAAATATTGCAAAAGAAGCAAAGCCGGGACAGTTCGTGTCCGTGTATTCTAATGACGGTTCGCGGCTTCTTCCGCGCCCAATCAGTATCTGCGGCATTGAGGGTGATACCCTGCGCATTGTATACCGGGCAATCGGAAAAGGCACACAGGAATTTGCAACCATGCACGCCGGACAGACCCTTGAAGTACAGGGACCGCTTGGCAACGGCTATGACATTTCAAAGGTATCAAAGGAACGCAAGGCTATTTTGTTTGGCGGCGGTATCGGGATTCCACCGATGTTGGAGCTGGCAAAGCAGTTAGATTGTGAAAAGAGCATTGTATTGGGTTACCGTGATGAATTGTTTTTAAATGATGAATTTGAAGCATACGGTAAAGTGTATCTGGCAACAGAAGACGGCAGTGCCGGAACAAAGGGCAATGTATTGGATGCCGTAAAGGCATGCGGCATTGAAGGTGACATTTTATTTGCATGCGGTCCGACACCGATGCTTCGTGCTATTAAGCAGTATGCAAAAGAAAACGGACTGGAATGTTACCTGTCCTTAGAAGAAAAAATGGCATGCGGAATTGGTGCGTGCCTTGCTTGTGTATGCAAGTCCACACAGGTAGACGACCATTCGAAGGTACATAACAAAAGAGTCTGCAAAGAAGGACCGGTATTTAACGCAGAGGAGGTAGAACTGTAATGAATTTATCCGTAAATATTGCAGGAGTTGAATGGAAGAATCCTGTTACAACCGCTTCCGGCACGTTTGGTTCCGGTATGGAATATGCAGAATACGTTGATTTGAATAAGCTCGGTGCCGTAACGACAAAGGGCGTTGCCAATGTACCGTGGCCGGGTAATCCGACACCGCGTATTGCAGAAACCTACGGCGGCATGATTAATGCAATCGGTCTGCAAAATCCGGGACTGGATACGTTTATTTCAAGAGATATTCCGTTTTTAAAGCAGTATGATACAAAGATTATTGTCAATGTCTGTGGAAAAACAGAGGAAGATTATGTCGATGCGGTGGAAAAGTTAAGTGAACAGCCGGTGGACATGCTTGAAATCAATATTTCCTGCCCAAATGTCAAGGAAGGCGGTATCGCTTTCGGTCAGAATCCGGCTTCGGCAGAACGGATTACGGCGGCAGTGAAAAAGGTCGCAAAGCACCCGGTTATTATGAAGTTAAGCCCGAATGTAACCGATATTACGGAAATGGCAAAGGCAGTAGAAGCGGGCGGCGCCGATGCGGTTTCACTGATTAATACGATTACGGGCATGAAGATTGATATTAACAGGAGAACATTTGCAGTTGCCAATAAAACAGGCGGTATGTCCGGTCCGGCAGTAAAACCGGTCGCAGTCCGCATGGTTTATCAGGTAGCCAATGCAGTCCGTCTGCCAATCATCGGCATGGGAGGTATCGCAACCGTAGAAGATGCCCTTGAATTTATCATGGCAGGCGCGAGTGCAGTAGCTGTCGGCACGGCAAATTTCCATAATCCGACAGCAACCGTTGAGATTGTAGACGGCATCGCCGCTTATATGAAGAAAAATAACATTGAAGACATTCATGAACTGATTGGATGTGTAAAATAAAAACCGCTGACGCTGCGGAGTGGAAGCGGCGCAGGAGGTAGAAAATGTCACAAAGACAGGCAACAAAGGAACAACAGCAGATTATAGAAGCAACAGAAGGCAATATCCGCGTGCGTGCGGTACCGGGTTCGGGAAAGACATTTGCACTGACGAAACGAATCGTCTATCTGATATTGGAGCTGTATGTCGAGCCGTCGTCCATCGTTGCCATGACATTTACCAATAAGGCGGCGAATGAAATGAAGTACCGTCTGAAAAAAATGATAGGGGACTTTGCAACGTGTTATGCGGGAACCTTTCATGGATATTGTAATTTAATTCTAAAAGAAGAAATCTACCGCCTTTCTTATCCAAAGACTTTTGTGATTCTGGATAAGAAAGCGCAGGTGGATTTGATTCGTGAAGTCGCCGATGAACTGGGATTTTCGTTAAAAGATTTTACGGCAAAGGAATATGCGGACAAAATCTGTGAGGAAAAACAGGATAGAGCCTATATTCCGCTGATGCTAGATACCGGCAGGGAAGCCCTGCAAAAGAAAATCGGTCACACACAAGACCCGTTTTATCAGGTGTACTATTCTTATCTGAAAAAACAGCGCGATAATTATGTGCTGGATTTTGAGGATATCATACAGTTTGCAATCTACATTCTCACGCAGTATAAAGAGGCACTCAAAAAATGGCAGAGCCGTTGTCAGTATCTGCTTTGTGATGAATATCAGGATGTAAATAAAAATCAGGAATATTTACTTTATTTATTAAGCGGAAAATATCACAACCTGACAGTTGTGGGCGATGATGACCAGTGTATTTACGGCTGGCGCGGGTCTGATGTGGAATATATGGTGCATTTTAATGAGCGGTATGAAAATGTCGTGGATTATTCGTTAAGCCGCAACTTCCGCAGTACGCCGGAGATTGTAGCGGCGGCAAATTCTTTAATTGAGAAGAACCAGAACCGTCTGGAAAAGCAGATGTATACCAAAAATCCACATGGTGCAAAGCCGGTGTATAACTGTCTGCCGTATGAAAAAGACGAAGCGGTATGGATTGCAGAACAGATAGAAGCGGCGGTTTCAACCGGGAAAAAATATGCAGACCACACGGTGCTTGTGCGTGCGGCTTCCCAGACAAGAGCGCTGGAGGAAGCCTTTCTTGCAAAGAAAATCCCGTATAAGATTCTAACTGTGTATTGACCTACCTTGGCCTCACTGCTTGGCT
>OGNR01000146.1_pt1 | contig 43380 bp, 70 predicted proteins | sample 1573501 | NCBI WGS metagenome assembly OGNR01 (sample SAMEA2581918, study PRJEB24529) | metagenome | biome: Human gut stool | place: China | collected 2011 | reverse complement strand
AGTTACGAAAATGTGACCCTAGAGAAAGAGAGAAAAAAAGAGAAAAATAAAGACATAAATAAAAGAGAAGAAGTAGAAGAAAAGGCAATCGTTTCTGACGAACCGATTTCACCGACAGAAGTCGGTACAGAAGTCATGCAGGAAGTCGTCAAAGCATGGAATGAGTTAGAAACGCTAGGAATTAAAACAGTATATAAGATTGTGCCATCAAGCAAACGCTATGGAAATCTTAGAGCTAGATTAAAGCAGTATGGAAAAGAAGCAGTGTTGGCAGCGATTGACAATGTTCGCTCAAGTAGTTTCCTTTGTGGAGATAATAAAACAGGTTGGATGATTACTTTTGATTGGTTCGTTTTGCCAAACAATTTTGTGAAAGTCCTTGAGGGAAATTACGGTACATGGGTATGCAAAGATACCCCACAAAAGAAAGGTGATGACAGATATGACGGAATCAAGTCTTGGGCAATCAAAAACGGGCTTAACACCGGAGAAGGAAGCGTGGTTGGCGATAACAACAATTCTGAAAACAGCGTATCCGACAAAGGGTTTTTTGGATTCTGATGCAGCGGTTGAACTGTGGTATAAGATGCTGCAAGATATACCGATGCAGAAGGTGCAGAACGCAGCTGCACGATACATCATGGAGGAACATTTTCCACCTACAATTGCAGATATCCGCAAGCGGTGTGCAGAGGATAATGCAGCACAACTCCCAGACTGGGAGCAGGGTTGGGCTGAGTGGCTGACAGCGATGCACAAGTATGGATATATGAGAGAGGATGAGGCTATAGCGAGTCTAAGCCCAATCACAAAAGAGGTTGTAAAGTGCCTCGGATGGAAAAATCTCTGCCATAGTCAAAACTTGGAGGGCGATAGAATCGCCTTTAGAGAGGTACATAGCAGATATGTAAAGCAGGCGCGAGAGAATTTGCAGTTACCAGAGCGACTAAAAGTGAACCATTATCAGATACCAACGTATGCTGAGGAACGATTGCAGATTGAGGCAATCCAGAATGGCATGAGGTATATCGGAACGGATCAGAGAACAGAAGGGTATGCGGAGACTGCTGCAAACCGCATCCGAGAAAGGATTGGTGAGTGATGAAAGACATTAGAGCCAAGGCAGAGGAGTGGAACGCAGGATCAACGAAAAAAGTGCCGTATGAGTTTGTTGAGTTCTGTGAGGGCAAGAGAAGCATTGATGCAAGCAAGAAGTATTGTACATGGAAACATTACTCTCATATAAGCTTGGAATCTGTGAATACAGCTTGCGGAAACGAAATTGCGTTCATAAACGCTAGAGGACTAGAAAAATACAAATTCTGCCCGTATTGTGGTAAAAAAATTAAGGTGAATAAGGAGGATTAAATGATTAGCTATTTAGTTGCAGCATATTTAGTTGTTTGTGGAATTGCAACAGGAGATGCCTTAACTTTGGTTGCAGCAGGTGTATTTGCTGTAGCAGGAGCTATTGCATGTGCAGATTTTAGAGAAAAGAAATAAGGAGGAATGGGAAAATGGCTGAACAAATTAAATTTGAGATGGATTCCGATGAGGCATTTGACATTTTGAAGGATATCGGAGAGGCAGAAAACGAGTTGGGAAAGCAGTGTTGGAAAGATGGATTAAAAGCACAAGCGATTGAGTATTTTAAACATGAGGCTACATGCGAAATTGCGATTAAAGCAATCGAAAAAACAATTCCAATGAAACCAACTAGAATTAAAAAGGGGAATTATGTATCAGATATCTATAGATGCGAATGCTGCAAACAGTTAGTTGCAGTTGTTCCAATGGTGACAAAATATTGCGATAACTGCGGACAGAGACTTTACTGGGAGGAATAAAAGCGAGTATGAACATGGACATGGAATTAAAAGTAGTGCAGGGGCTTCGCCCTTGCTACGTTAAGCATGGACTGCAAAAGAAAGCAGCGATGTTCCATCAGTGGGAAAACGTGAGTTACCCAGTGAGAGAAGAATTATTTATTGGTGGTATGCCATCTGGTATCGTTTCACATACTCTGGCGATTGTAGAGTACGAGAACGGAGAGGTGTGCAAGGAACAGCCAGAAAACATTATTTTTACGGATAGCAAAGAATATGCTTTTCCGAGAGAGGAGGAAGAGAATGAGACTGATTGATGCGGATGCAATTAAAGAAGTGATTGATGATGTGTGCAGAGAAGGTATAGACGGAGTAGATAATGAGCTAGATAACGATGATCCAGTAACAGCAATGTATGTGGCAAGAATCCTTCACTTGGTTAATAATAAGCTTAAGAAAAAAATTGATGAAGCACCTACAGTAGCGGAACAAAATTGAGTGTATTGTGAAGAGAGATTGCCAGAAATGGAAGTAACTCGTGACGCTTCATTTTTCAAGAAGTATCGCTCAGAACCGAATTTTGATTTAGAGGCTAAGAAAAAATGAAAAGTATAATGCAGACAAAAAAAGAGTGCTATGTCTGCCGCAGACTGGTAGGGAAAGAAATGTCCCTACCAGATACAGGGCTAGAAATGCACCATATCTTTGGAGGAACGGCAAATAGAAAGTTGTCTGAGAAGTACGGCTTAAAGGTTTGGCTGTGCCATAACCACCACAACGAACCGCCTTGCGGTGTACATTTTTGCAAAGAGGCAGCGGAAAAGCTGCACGAGGAAGGCCAAAAGGCATTTGAAAGAAAATATCCCAATGATGATTTTAAAACGATTTTTGGGAAGAATTACAGGAGGTAAGAAATGGCAGAAAGTGAGTGGAATCCAAAAATTGGAGATAAAGTATACTGTGTATGTGAGTACTACACAAGTGATTACACGATGAGATATAAGGGACTGGAAGGTTTTAGAAATTACGGACTTGAGGTAGTGGAGTCTGTGATAAAATCTCCGTACAAGTGGAAAAGTGGTGGGCTAGGCTGCGTATCCGTGTGCTTACACAGAGAGGTGGGCGACAATGCCAATAATTTATTTTACTGGAAAAAGAGCGACCTAGGCACAAGATTATTTTCTACACGAGAGGAAGCTGCGGCTGTAGCAGATGTCAGAGCACACAACATGGACTTGGGAATGTGGGGGAAGAAGTACGAGAACCGTCCCATGTACAAGAACTGGTTGCACTGGGAGAATGCGCAGAAGAAGCAGGAAACACAGAAGATCACGCAGAAGCAAGTACAGAAGCCCAAGAGAAACCGAGTGTACAAAAGAAAGAATGAGCTGCCAGAAGAGTTATATACACGTTGGAGAGACGGAAAGATAACTGCGGTTGATGCTGCTAAGGAAATTGGAGTAAGCTGTACAACTTTTGAGAAGTACGCACAGGAAATCTTGAAGGCGAGAGGGGAAACCCACACCTATGCAAGCAAAAAGAAAGGATTGCCAGAGAGCTTTGAGGAAACTTACGAAGAGTGGAAAGCAGGAAAGATTAACGCAGCGGAAGCAGGGAAGAAATGCAAGATGAACCATGCAAGATTTAGACGTGAAGCAATAAAACGGCTAGAGGAGAGTGGAGAAACCAAGCAGAGAAAAGATGGGTACGGCACGCACTTCCCAGACAATTTCCGCGAGGTATGCGACCTGGTACTTGCAGGAAAGATAACAGCAGCAATGGGAGCAGAAAGATGCGGCACACCATACACGACATTTTACAGTTGGATTCAGCGCGAAAAGGCTGAGAGATAAGGAGGGCAACATGGCATTGTTTATTGGTGGATTTTTAGCAGGTATCATTGTAACTATCGTTTTTGCATTGTGTGCAGCAGGTGGTGATGATGATTGAACACATCACGCTATAAGAACTGGTGGTACAACATAGTACTGGGAATGATCAACCACTATGCAAGGGCTACACCTGCTACACGGCAGGGGAAGCTGATAGAAAAAGCAATGGAGCAGGCTGTAAAAGAAACTGCAAAGTACGGAAATTACAGAGATAGGCTACAAGCTATAGAGCTGCTATTCTTCGAGGGCTACAGCGTGCCTAAGGTATCAATGATATTAAGCTTCTCGGAGCGCACAATTCAGCGGTGGAAAATAGATTTTGTAAACTCCGTTGGAAAAAATGCAGGATTCTAAAAGTTGGCACAACATCAATCAAAATTAGTTCTACAATATGGGAGTACGGAGAAAGCTGTTGACGACTCTATACACCTCCTATAAGCCACAGGCGGTAAAAGTGGCTGAGTTGATACACTCCCCCAGTGCAATTCTGGTTCGCCACACCCTCAGGGTGCATAGCCGTCTGGAAAGGCGGCTTTTCTTGATATACGGAAAGCAGGTGAATAAATTGGCAAGAGCACCAGATGCAAGGATTGATCAGGCAAAGGAATTGTATTTGCAGGGTAAGAAATTAACCGAGATTGCAAGTCAGTTGGGCTTGCCAGAAGGGACAGTTAGACGGTGGAAAAGCACTTATAAGTGGGATAAGGGAGACACCGAGCGTTCGGAAAAGAAAAGCGAACGTTCGCTAAAAAATAACGAGCGTTCGAATAAAAAGAAAACCCTAAAGGAAAGAGCTATAGAGTCCGAAGTTAAGCAGGTAATGGAGAACACAGAATTAAACGATAAACAGCGACTTTTCTGCATCTACTACATTAGGAGCTTTAACGCAACGAAAGCGTATCAAAAAGCGTATCAGTGCAGCTATAACACAGCAATGGTGGAAGGATTCAACGCCCTAAGAAACCCTAAGATTCAAAATGAGATTCAAAAGCTAAAACAGAATCGCTTAAATCGGGAATTACTGGACGAATCCGACATCTTTCAGAAATATATGGATATTGCATTTTCTGATATTACCGATTATCTAACCTTTGGAACGGAGGAAGTTCCAGTAATAGGGGCATCTGGACTGGTAGAAATAAAAGACCCCGACACAGGAGAGAAAAAACCACTTACCAAGATTGTTAATGTCGTTCGTTTTAAGCCCTCTGCCGAGATAGACGGAACTATTCTTGCAGAAGTTAAGCAGGGAAAAGATGGGGCAAGTATCAAGCTAGCTGACCGTATGAAAGCACTTGATTGGCTGGCAGCGCATATGGACTTAGCTACAGCCGAGCAAAAGGCAAAGATAGCACAGATCAACGCACAAACCGAACGGCTAAAGCAGGATAACGAGCAGGAGGAGCTTGCTGATGACGGATTCCTGCAAGCACTTGAAGGTAATGCTGCTGCGGATTGGGAGGGCTGGACAGATGAGCCTGATAAAGAAAGTTAAACAGTTTTTTCATTTTAAACCATTCTCTCCAAAGCAACGCAAGGTGCTTAATTGGTGGTGTGATACATCCCCAGTAAAAGATATGGAGGGCATCATTGCAGATGGTGCTATTCGATCAGGAAAAACGCTGAGTATGTCACTAGCTTTCGTATTTTGGGCTATGACTAACTTCGAAAGTCAGAATTTTGCAATGTGCGGCAAAACAATTGGATCATTTCGCCGCAACGTTCTTTTCTGGCTAAAGCTGATGCTAAGAGCCAGAGGCTATAAAGTAGAAGATCATCGAGCTGACAATCTGATTGTCATATCGAGAGGAGAAACGGAGAACTACTTTTATGTCTTTGGTGGCAAGGATGAGCGATCACAAGACTTAATACAGGGTATAACGCTTGCAGGTGTATTTTTTGACGAAGTGGCTCTTATGCCTGAGAGCTTCGTTAACCAGGCGACAGGACGTTGTTCTGTTGATGGTTCAAAATTCTGGTTTAACTGCAATCCTGATTCACCTTCGCATTGGTTCAAAGTAAATTGGATAGATAAGCGCAAGGAAAAGAAACTGATTTACCTGCACTTTACCATGGACGATAACCTCTCACTCTCGGAAGAGATCAAAGAACGATATCGCAGCATGTACGTGGGAGTGTTCTATAAGCGTTATATTCTCGGACTCTGGTGCATAGCTGAGGGACTTGTATATGATATGTTTTCGAAAGAAGAGAACGTGTTGAAAGAAGAACCTGACACAATCGGAGATTATTACGTTTCTTCTGACTTTGGTATTCAAAACGCAACGACTTTTTTACTTTGGCGCAGAATTGCAGGAACAGACGACTGGCTATGCCTGAAAGAATACTACTACAGTGGGCGAGAGAATAGCCAACAAAAGACAGTGGGACAGCTTGTAGACGGACTTGCGGAAATGCTAAATGGAATCAAGCCAAAGCAGGTAATCATTGACCCCTCTGCTGCTGCGTTGAAAGTAGAGGTAAGAAACCGAGGGCTGCATGTAAAGGATGCGGATAACGATGTAACAAATGGAATTTCAGACGTTTCAACCATGCTGCAAACTAGGCGATTAAAGTTTATGGCTTGCTGCAAATACACCATAAAAGAGTTTGGGGCTTACGTGTGGAATCAGAAAGCCCTAGACCGAGGCGAGGAGAAAGTGGACAAGGAAAGCGATCATTGCATGGATGCAGTACGATATTTTGTAAGAACCAAGAGATTGATAAAAAAGACAAGAGCCGCACTTGATGCAGCAGTAGCAAGCGGCAATTACATGCTGTAAGGAGTATAGATTGAAAACATATCAAGATTTAGTAAACGTCCCAGACAAGGGCAAGGGTGATTTCTGTGCAGAAGCTGTGGCAGAGTTCAGAGGAACAAAGGAGTACGCAGAAGCCAAAGACGGTGAGCGGTACTACAACAAGCACAACGCTACAATAGAGCAGTTCCAGAAGTTTTTATACACTGTGAGCGGAAAGCGGGTAAAAGATATTTTCTCAGCAAATTACAAGCTTAAAACGCTCTTTTTCCGCAGACTGTGCCAACAACAAGTACAGTATGTATTAGGAAACGGCTTGAAGTTGGAGAAGCCAGAGAACAAAGAAAAGCTTGGGAAAGATTTTGATTTTAAGTTACAGCTTGCAGCAAAAAGAGCTATGGCAGGAGGCAGAGCTTTCGGCTTTTGGAACTTAGATCATCTGGAGGTGTTTGGGTACGCTGATACACCATCACAGCCGGGTTTTTGCCCTCTGTATGATGAGGAAACATCACAGCTAATGGCAGGTATTAGGTATTGGTATCGCCAAATTGGGTTAGATGTTATCTTCCATTGCACGTTATACGAACCAGACGGCTATACCGATTACATTCAGACCAACAACGACCCAGTGAGGACGAAGGATGGAAAACATGGCTATATCAAGACAATCAAACGCACGGCTGTAGGAGTAGATGAAGAAATTGAGAGCAACTATTCAGAGTTGCCGATCATCCCATTATATGCCAATGACTCACATGAGAGCGAATTGGTAGGCATCAAAGAGAGCATAGATTGCTACGATTATATCAAGAGTGGACTTGCAAATGATATTGATGATACCGCAGGATTCTATTGGATACTGAAAAATGAGGGAGGTATGGACGATCCAGACCTTGCAAAATTCATTCAGCGTATGAAGTCCGTAAGAGCAGCTGCAGTTGAGGATGGCACAGAAGCAGAAGCTCATACACTAGAGATTCCCACGGACGCAAGAAACACCATGTTGGAAATTCTCAGACGTGATATATACGAGGACTTCCAAGCTCTGGACGTTTCCACTCTCTCGGCAGCTGCAAAGACTACGCAGGAGATTCAGGCGGCTTATCAGTCGCAAGATAATAAGTGTGCGGATTTTGAGTATTATGTTTTGGATTTCGTGCAAAAGGTTCTTGAACTCGCAGGAATCAGCGACAATCCTACTCTTGCTTGGAACAGAGTTGTAAACCAAAGTGAGCAGACAAACATGGTGCTATCAGCTGCAAACTATCTTTCTGACGAGTGCGTTATACAACATCTTCCGTTCCTTACTCCTGAGGAAGCTATTGCAGAAATCGAAAAGCGGCAGGCAGAAGAAATTAAGAGATTTTCAGCAGACGATGAAGAGGACGAGGATAACGAAGATGAAGGGACTGATACTGAGTGAGTAGTTACTCCGACAAATACACAGAAAAAAGGCTGAGAGAGGTAGAAAAGCGGCTACAACAGGTATATCAGGAAGCGCACAAAGAACTGAAAGAAAAGGCTACGGAGTACTTTAAAACGTTTCAATCACGCTACCTAAAAGAGTATAACGCATACATGGAAGGGAAATATACAGATGCAGAGTTCTTCCAGTGGATCAACAATCAGGTAGCACGAGGGGCGAGGTGGGAAGCTTTGAGAGATCAGATGGCAAGGCGGCTCACTGATGCAAACAAATTGGCGGCTGACTATATCAACAACGTTACCCCTGAGGTGTTCCGCGAGAATTATAATTATTCAGCCTATGAAATCGAGAAGGGAAGCGGCATAAGCTTTGATCTTCTGGACGAGGACACAATCAGGAGACTGTCCGAGGGTGAGATTGAGTTGCTACCACCTGCAAGAGTAGATATCCCAAAGGATGAGCGATGGAATCGCCAAAAGGTGCAGAATGCAGTGCTGCAAGGTATCTTACAAGGGGATGCAGTGAGTGATTTGGCAAAACGGCTAGAAAACGTCACCAACATGAACCGCAGCGCAGCTATCAGAAATGCAAGGACGATGATAACAGGCGCACAGAATGGTGGGCGGCAGGAAAGCTATAACCGTGCCTCTGCCATAGGGATTGAGATACAGAAAGAATGGATGTCGGCAAACGATAACCGAGTGAGAAATTCACATAGGCAATTAAATGGAGTAAGGGTGAGGTATGATGAGCCATTCCCAAACGGCTGTATGTACCCTGCCGACCCTAAAGGCAAGCCGTGCGAGGTATACAACTGCCGCTGTACTATGGTAGCAATCACAATACACGCAGATCAGACGAGGAGAAACGATCACAGCGTAAAAAGTTATAAGGAGTGGAAACAGAGACATGGGAAGTAGCATAAGAATTGAGATTGATAATACTGATGCTGTTATCCGTGCCAGTCGCGATCAAATCAGAAAAGCACTAGAGGAGTGCGGACTGACAGCGGAACGATATGCCAAAGAGAAATGCCCTGTAGATACTGGAAACCTACGCAATAGCATCACACACCAGATGGACGGAGATAACAAGGTACTGATAGGCTCTAATGTAGAGTATGCACCGTATGTTGAGTTGGGCACTGGAAAGTATGCTGACGGTGGAAGAAAAACCTCGTGGGTATACGAGGATAGCAAGGGTAACTGGCACATGACAAATGGGCAGAAAGCGCAACCATATTTGAAGCCTGCACTTGCAAATCATACGGATGAGTATGCAAAGATTATACGAGAGAATTTGGAGGGTTAACACCCTCCTTTTTCTTTTGCCATTTTGAAAGTTGGCACAACATCAATCAAAAATCATGGTAGGGTGTAGCCACTGTAAAGAATAACAGTCGCAATACGGCTATAGCGCGAGAATGCGCCCCAAAGAATAGGAGAAGAAATAGCATGGCATTAAAAAAATCAGATTTTAGAGAGATCATTAAAAACCAAAACGCAACCGATGAGGAGAAAATTTCTGAGATTCTTGAACTGGCACACGCTGAGGTAGACGCGATCAAGACCGAGCGTGACACCTTAAAGACTCAGCTTGCCGAAGCTCAGAAGGGCAACAGTGACAAGGAAAACGAGTGGAAAACCAAGTATGAGTCCGAGCATGATGCTTTTGAAAAGTATAAGAGCGATCAGGCGCAGGCGGCAGAGCTTACAGCGAAAGAAAACGCTTACAAGCAGTTGCTTACCGATGCAGGAGTTTCCAACAAGTTGGTTGATCTGGTAGTAAGGGCGAGCGCAAAGCAGATTTCCGATATCAAGCTTAAAGATGGCAAGATTGAGGGAGCTGATGAGCTTACAAAGTCCATCAAGACGGAATACAAAGATTACATCGTGGATACGCAGAAGAAGGGGGCAAACCTCCCGAACCCACCGAAGAACGATGAATCAAATGATTTTGAGAAGATGAGCCTTGGGGACAAGATGGCATATGCAAATGAGCACCCAGATGCACCAGAGGTTAAGACATGGCTCTCTAAGTAAAGGAGTAATACATGGCAGTATTTGATAACAAACACTTTAACAGTGAGGTATTTGGAAAATACCTTGAAACCGTACCGAGAATTAAGCAGAACGCTTTTTTAAGAGCAGGTATTTTTAACATTAGAGACGAGCTTAAAACATTACTTGCAGATCAGACAGGCGGCAACTACGTTGTATTGCCTATGGTTGGCTTAATTGGCGGTGATGCTCAAAACTACGATGGTAAAACTACGATTACACCTAATAGCATTGATAGCTATATGCAGGGTATTGTAGCTTATGGTAGAGCTAATTCGTGGGGAGAGAAGGACTTTACTAGAGATATCACGGGACATGATTTTATGGTAGATATTGCAAAGCAGGTATCTGGCTACTGGGATGATAACCTACAGTTTAATATCTTAGCTGTCCTTGAAGGTATTTTTGGCATGACCGAAACGAATGATGCCAAGTTTGTTGAAGGACATACATTCGACATCACTGAAGCAAATGAAAAGACTGTGGGTGTAACCACACTTAATAATGCTATCCAGAAAGCAGCAGGTGCAAACAAGAATATTTTTTCACTTGTGATTGCGCATTCTCAGGTAGCTACTAATCTTGAGAACTTGCAGGTATTACAGTACGGCAAGGGTGTAGATGCAAACGGAGTTGAAAAAGATCTGACGCTTGCTACATGGAACGGCAGAACCGTACTAATTGATGATGATGCTCCGTTTGACTCTGATACAGGCGCATACACAACTTATATTTTAGGGCGAGGCGCATTTGATTATTGCGATATTGGCGCAGCAGTGCCAAATGAAACAACTCGTGACCCGTTTAAGTACGGTGGGCAGGATTTTTTGATCTCCCGTCAGCGCAAGGCAATTGCTCCGAGAGGAATCACTTATAAGCAGCCTACAACCACAACGTCTCCAATGCCAGCTGATTTTAAAACAGCTTCGAACTGGACACTCGTTGAAAATGCAGAAAAAACTCAGAAGATTGATCACAAGGCAATTCCGATTGCACGCATCAAGTCTCTAGGCTAAGAAAGGTGGGGGCTATGCTGTATCAGGTATTAACACACATACGCAACTTTTTTGTTGCACCTAATGGCACACATGAGGGTGTTTTCACACTCCGAGATAATAATATCTACATTGATGATGCAGGAGTACAGCAGCCCATCACCTTTCTGCAAGAGGGGCAATATTTTCTGGTTCAAGGCTCTGTCTTTCACGATGGGGTGTATAGATATCCTTGCGAATGCAGAGTGGAGGAGCGATTTACCGGTTCGATTTCCGCCCTCTGCATACCGCAGGAAGTCGTTGATCTTGCACTGGATATCGAGGAGTGGCAGAAGAAATACGGAGACCCTACACCGTATATGTCGGAGTCTTTTGGCGGCTACAGCTATACCAAGGCGACTCAAGGAAGCACAGGCACAGCTACTTGGCAGGAGGCTTTCAGAAACCGCCTGCACACATGGAGGAAGATATGAAACTTGTAGAAAATATGATGGAAGATTGTAGACTGATTGAGAAAAAGCGTGTGCCAGATGGTGCAGGAGGCTTTCAGACTACATGGGTAGAAGGGGCAGGCTTTCAGGCGGCTATTAGCCGTGATACATCCCTAGACGCTCGTGTCGCTGAGAAATCAGGGGTAACAAGCGTTTTTACAATTACGACTCATAGATCATGTCAGCTTGCATATCATGACGTTTTCAAGCGGCTTTCGGACGGCAAGACCTTCCGCGTAACCTCTGATGCAGGAGACAAGGTATCACCGCAGGTATCAGGGTTAGATATGGCACAGGTAACAGCAGAGAAGTGGGAGTTAACGACATGATGGATCAGGTAAACATAATGGGTTGCAATTACAAAATCGTCAGAGTAAGCCACGACCAATATAAAACATGTGAGGGTGCTGATGGATGGTGCGATTTCTACGGAAAGAAAATTTACTATGTAGACCCTGAGACAGACCCCGATAGCGATCCGATTGCAACATCGCCAGAGGAACTAGTAAAGCAGGTTTTAAGGCACGAGATTGTTCATGCTTTCCTCACAGAGTCAGGGCTTGCTTTTAACTCACACAGCATTGTCGGTGCATGGGCGATGAATGAAGAAATGGTGGACTGGATTGCATGGAACGGTGACAAACTGCATAAGGCATGGAAGGAGACAGGATTAGTTGAGTAAAGATAAGGCGCTACAGGCATGGTTTACGGCTTTTGGCATGACGGCTTATCCTTCCACATCCGTTCCTGATGACACAGTTTTTCCGTGGCTGACCTATGAGTATATCACAGGCGGCTTTGGGGATCCTGACATGGCTATAGTAGTCAACATGTGGTTTTGGACGGAATCGGAGTCAATCCCTAACCAAAAAGCCGAGGAATTTAGAAAATATATCTTAGAACATGATTTGATTGAGTGTGACGAGGGCTTGATCTGGGTAAAAACTGGTGTTCCGTGGTGTCAGTCGCTCATGGATGAGACATCACCGACAGTAAAACGCAGATACATAAACGTCACACTCGAATATTTAACGAGGTAATCAAAATGGGAAAAGCAGCAACAAAATTGCCAGATAAAGTATTTGAGCATATTCAAATGAATGCAGGCATTTTAATGTCTGAGTTTGATCCTCAGACATGGACAATTACTGCAACAAATATTATCGGTGCAACTTCTGGCGGTATCAATTTCTCTGATACTCCATCTTTTACGGATTATGGCGAGGACATTGATAACTGCCCAAAGAACACCAAGGAGCTGAAAGAGCTTGATAGCCGAGAAATCAAGGTATCAGGCACTTACGTAGCAGTAACAGCAGAGCAGATTAAGAATCTTGCGGCAGCAGCAGACATTGACACATCAAAGGCAACGATCACCCCTCGTACAACACTTACAGATGCAGATTTTGCAGATATCTGGTTTGTGGGTGATTACGGCAAGGGTGGATTTATCGCGATCAACATTAAGAATGCACTTTCAACAGGCGGTTTTAACTTGCAGACCACCGACAAGGCAAAGGGTACTTTTACCTTTGAGTATACCGCACACTACTCTCTTGAGAATCCAGACGAAGTACCATACAAAGTATACGTTAAGGCAGGTGGCGAGTGATGAAATTATCAGATATCAAAGGCGATCAGGTACTTGATGTACTTGCAGAAGTAATTGTGCCAGTAACCAATATTGCAATGGATGAAGCAGCAGCGGCAATTTTTAAAAAGGCAGAGCTTCCAGAGGGCGAAAGCAGAACTACTTTTGCATTGAAACGCATTCAGAAAAATATTCCTGCACTCATCAAGGGGCATAAGGACGATCTAATCAAAATTATGGCTATTATCTCACAGCAGACTGAGGACGAGTACAAGCAGGGGTTGAGCATGGCATCGTTTATTCACGATCTTACTGACCTAATGTCAGACGAGGAATTCGTAAAGCTTTTTACCTGAGCGCAGACGAGGAGACGCGGAGAGTGCTTTACCTCTGCATAGGAGATTACAGAGGTAGAACACTAGCAGGTTTTTTTGCGTATGTGCAAGGCAGACATGCACAGTACGTAGAGAACCTGCTTTATCGCGTTTATGTGACGGATGCGCTGCAAAAAATCTGTGAAAACACTGCTAACTTTGCAGGCGGCCGTATCATGAAGCAGCGATATTATGATGCGGCATATGGAAAGCCAAAAAAGGAAGAAGATGCAGAAGAGATCATAACAAAAATTATTAAAGCGGCAGGACTGGAGGTGAGGCTGTGAATATACTTGAACTGGTGGCAGGAATCTCTGTTGATTCGTCTGGCATGGAAGAGGACTTAGAATCTCTTGCTACACGTGCTGTAGCAAAGGGCAAACTAATTGCAGATGCTATAGGCACAGTAGCCACTAAAGGCTTTGATCTACTGAAAGGTGCTATATCATCATCAGTAGGGACTGGAAAGTCATTTGATACAGCTATCTCACAGGTTGCAGCGACAACAGGTCAGACAGTAGACCAGATTGGTGATTTAAAGGCTGCGGCTGAGGAAATGGGAGCGACCACAAAATTCACAGCAACTGAGGCAGCAGAAGGTATCAATATATTATCGCAGGCTGGCATGTCGGCGGCTGATATTTTAAACGAAGATGCCAACGGAGCTACCCTTTTAAGTACGACACTTGATCTTGCTTCGGCTGGCGCAATGTCGATGGAATCCTCTGCTACATACCTTACATCATCCTTGAAAGGCTTTAAAAAAGAGGGCAAATCCGCGGCATACTATGCAGATTTGATGGCTAAGGGTGCTACCCTTGCAAATACTAATGTAAGCGGTTTGGGCGAGGCATTATCTGGTGTCTCTGCCAATGCCTCAGCTTACGGACAGGCTTCGGACTCTGTAACGCTATCCCTGCTTAAATTAGCAGAAGCTAATGTTACTGGCTCAAATGCAACGACTGCGCTTAACTCTGCAATGTCTGAGGTCTACACACCTACAGATCAGGCTAAAAAGGCTTTGGATAGCTTGGGAGTATCTGCATATAACGCTGATGGAACTGCACGTGACTTTAACGATGTGGTAGATAATCTCACAGGGGCATTATCTGGAATGACGGATCAACAAAAGAACGCTACCCTTAATACTATCTTTGGTGTGCAAGGGCTTGATGCATACAATAAGATGGCGGCTGTATCGGCTGATAAAACAAACGAGTTTAAAGCGGCTCTTGCAGATGCAGGAGGTTCGGCTGCATCGCAGGCACAGACTCAGCTTGATAATTTAGGCGGTTCATTTACCCTTTTAAGCTCTGCAACTGATGGTTTAAAGCTTGCGTTTTACAACCTCTTTTCCAAGACGTTAAAGGACGGTGTAGACCTTGCCACAGACTCAATCACTATCTTAACTGATGGGTTGAGTTCTGGCGGTTTACTGGGGCTTGTGGAGTCTCTGGGAGGTGTTGCTGATAATGCAGTAACCAAGCTGTTAGGAAAACTTAGCTCTCTCACCAAGCTTCCTCTGGTATCTTGGTTCAAGCAAATCAAAAAAACTGGTGCAGATGCTTTCTCTGGTCTTGGCGGTGCTGTAAAAACTCTTTTTTCTGCATTTGATCCAGTTATCAGTGCTGTAAAAGAATTTTTAGGACTCACAGATGATGCAGGAGGCACAATTGATAATGCACGAGCCAAGATGGATGCAGGAAAGTCAGCTCTCGAAGCGATCAAGCAAGCGATCAGCGTAGCAGGGCAGGTTGTAACGTGGTTTGTATCAGTTCCGCTAACTGGGCTTGCAAATATCCTTGGGCAGAGTTTGCTTGCTAAATTTAACATTTTAAAAGCTGTATTTACATCGGCTGTTGATTTTATATCAAGCTTGCCTGTCATGGACTGGCTTGAAAAGCTTCAAAGTGCTTTCTCTAGTGCGTTTGATTCCATTGCAAGTGCGATTTCACCATTAGTTGATGCAGTGCTTAATTTTTCCAATTATCTGGTGAGCCTGGTAACTGATTTTTCAGACGCAGGGACACAAAGCACAGCGTTTGGAACTGCATTATCAGTGCTTAATGTGATTGTTGATGGCATTGCAACTGCGATCCAGTTTGCAGGTGATATTATCTCTGGTGTTATCTCAGTACTAACGCAAGCGATCAACCAGATTGTAACTGATGCACAGACAGATGGTACGCTTATCAACTCAATTATCACTGGCATTCAGTCAGCAGTGGAGACTGCATTTGCGATAATTGCGGATGTATGGCAAAACGTATTACTACCAGTTTTTACTGGCATCTATACATGGCTATCTGAAAATATCGGCCCGATATCAACGGAGGTTTTTAATGCTCTCGGTGAAGTTGTAACGGCTGTTTTTTCGGTGATTGAGGCAGTTTGGAACAACGTATTGCTGCCAGTATTTACCGCTTTGTTGTCCTCGCTTGAAGATAACATAAAACCGCTTTTTGAGACTACTTTTCAAGCAGCACAAGAAGCTGTCAGTGTAGCATTCCAGATGATTGCAGACACTTGGGAAAACCACTTGAAACCTTGTTGGGACGCAATCAAGACTTTCGCAGATGAAACGCTTTTGCCATGTTTTCAAGCGATTGGAGATTTCCTTAGAGAAAATCTTAAACCAGTATTTGATGAGGTTTTTAAGGCGGTATCAGAGAGTGTAACAACGGCTTTTGATACAATCGTAAGTTGGTGGGATAATGTTTTGAAGCCGCTTTTTGATGGAATGCTAGATTTTGTAACTAACATCTTTTCAGGCAAATGGAGTGATGCTTGGAACGGAATTGTAAGTACATTTTCGACTGTTTTTGCAGGCATTATAGAGTTTGCAAAAACACCAATCAATGCAGTTATCAAGTTGATTAACGGTGCAATAGCTGGCATAGAGTCGGCTTTAAATGCAGTTATCGGAGCGATGAACAAAATCTCAGTAACAATTCCAGATTGGGTTCCGGGCTTTGGCGGTAGCAACTTTGGAATAAATATACCAACTGTCGGATTTGGAAGAATCGGAGAGCTTGAAAAAGGCGGTATCTTGCGTAAAGGTCAGAAGGGATTGCTAGAGGGAAAAGGTGACGAAGCAGTTGTGCCTCTGGAGAAGTCTGAAGGATGGCTCAACAAGCTTGCTGAGAAGATCAACGGCAATCCAAAGCCTACACAAGTAACCGTAGTGATAGAGGGCTACGACAAGGATAAGAAAGAGCTTGCAGAAGCTGTAGCTGAGGAGGTATCAAAGCAGATGGCAGACGATTATGACAGAGATAGGAGGGTATTTGCATGATGCACTACTTGATATATAATGGCGAGTCCTCTGCCGACTATGATCTTTTAGTGGGAGCGCAAAACACTTTTAACGCTCCCAAAAGAAGCGTAACAAAGTATACGATACCTGGCAGAAACGGAGATTTAATCAAAGATAATGGATGCTTTGAAAATATCTCAGTAGCCTACACTATAGTGTGTAAGAATCGGTTTGAGAGCCTTGCGGACTCTATCAGCGCATGGCTCAAAAGTCCTACAAGCTATTGCAGGTTAGAGGATAGCCACCATCCAGAGTACTACAGGATGGGACTTGTGACGGATGCTATCACCTATACAACTGGGACACTCAATCACAGTGCAAAAGCCACAGTGACTTTTGATTGCAAGCCCCAGAAATGGCTTATAGAGGGCGAGAGGGTAGAAAAATTCACTTCGGCAGGTATAATTTTCAATCCTACAAAGTTTGCTTCGAAACCACTTATAAAAGTATATGGGAATGGACAATCTACCCTAAAAATTGGCGATTATTCGATGAGTTTAAACTTGCAGGCTTATGTAACTATCGACTCTGAGTTGATGGACTGCACCAGAGGAAATATGAACATGAACAGTTATGTGGTGCTTGCTTCTGGCTTCCCAGAGCTTAAATCTGGGATGAATTTAATTACTTTTACTGGTGGAATAACATCAATAGAGATTACTGGGAGGTGGTGGACAATTTGATACCGATTTTGTATATAGCAACCGAAAAGCTTTTTAAGTCTCAAGGCTTAGGAGCTTTGGTGGATGTGATCACTTGCAGAGTCACTGAAGAAAGAAACGGCTCATATGAGTTGACGATGACTTACCCTTTGAACGGTCAGCATTTTAAAGATTTAGAATTATCAAGAATTATCAAAGCCGTACCGTCCTACAAAACCGATCCAGAACCGTTTCGCATTTACGCTATCAGCAAGCCTTTAAACGGTATTGTAAAGGTAAATGCGGAGCATATCTCATATCAGCTATCACATATACCAGTAGCACCCTTTGAAGCATCTAACGTAGTGGAGGCAATGGATAACCTCAAAAAGTACTCAGCAGAGGATAACCCTTTTTCTTTCTGGACTAGCAAAGAAACGCAAGCAAAAATGGCTTTTACAGTTCCGACCTCTTGCCGTGCTCTGCTTGGTGGTGTAGAAGGGAGCATTTTGGATACCTACAAGGGAGAGTATGAGTTTGCTGGGTACACTGTAAAGCTACATCAAAACCGAGGATCGAATAAAGGTGTGACAATCAGATATGGAAAGAACCTCACCGATCTAAAGCAAGAGGAAAGCATTGCAAATACGATCACTGGTATCTGCCCATACTGGAAGAGTGAGGAAACGGAAGAAGTTGTAACACTTCCAGAAGTATCAGTTTACAGCAAGTATGCGAATAACTTCCCATATAAGCGGACTGCGGTACATGATTTTTCGGCAAGCTTTGAGGAAAAGCCGACAGTCGCACAGCTTAGAACCAAGGCAGAAAGCTACATTACGCAGAGTGGTGTAGGTGTGCCTGATGTATCCCTTACAGTATCTTTTGTAGTGCTGTCGCAGTTTGAAGAGTACAAAGATATAGCTGCATTAGAGTCCGTCAACCTATGCGATACAGTAAATGTTATATTTGAGGATTTGGGTATCAACACAACTGCAAAAGTTGTGAAAACCGTGTATGACGTGCTACTTGATAAGTACGATAGTATCACGGTTGGAAGTACTCAAAACAGCCTCACCAAGAAGCTCACAGAGATTGACGAGAACACGCAAGAGGAAATCAACAAGGAAACCTCTGCCAGAAAAAGAGCGATTACAGAGCTTGTAAAGAAGGTAGAGCAGGGCAGCGGTTTGTATGTAACTGATAAAGGAACTGGTGGGGCGCATGATTGGTTTTTGCATGATAAGCCAGTCCTTGAAGAATCTCAGACCATCATTCGTATCAATGATGGTGGCATAATTTTTTCTGTTGATGGTGGCGAGACTTACAATGGCTTAGATTGGAGCGGTACAGCAATCTTGCAAAAAATCTACACTGTGGGCATCAACGCAGCGTATATAGATACTGGACAGCTAAAGGTTGTAGATAACACTGGAAAGACTCTTTTTTGTGCCGATATGGACTCAGGTGAAGTAACTATAAACTCTGGCTTGCTTAAAGTTGGTGCAGGATATATTAACACTGACGGACGTTTTAAAATTGGCTCTATGTATTCGCAGGGTGGAGTATATAACAAAGATACAGGGATATACGAGCGACAAGATGTGTGTTTTGATAAGGCAATATTTATCAATTATGGAATTGAGCTTTACGGTAACAACGACTCAGCTGAGGGCGTTGCATACTGTGATTTTCACTCTGGGTCAGACGTGACGACAGGTGATAGCTTGTATGATTACACTGGACGTTTGCAAAATTATCTTGCACCAACTGGGACGAGCGAGTTTACGTTTTCTGGAAAAAAGAAAGTTGATGATACAGAGGCAGGTACTTGCACAGTAGCAGTAAACGGAACTATTGTGCATTCGTCTGACAGGCGATTAAAGGATAACATTGAAGATATATCTTGTGATACTGCAACAGACTGGATAATGGCTCTAAACCCAGTGAAGTATAATTATAAAGCTGATAGTGAGCTTAAAGTGCATCATGGACTTGTATATCAAGAGGTGCAAGAAACCGCCAAAGAATTATCTATGGATAATCTGGCACTGCTTCAAGAGTTCCGAGGAGCTGATAAAGTGGTTTACGGTGCTATCGGATATGAAGAACTGATAGCCGATCTTATAAAAGTGGTACAAAACCATGAAAAAATCTTGAGAGGAGAACAAAAATGATTAAAGCAATTTATGATTTGGATATGACACCAAGAAGAAGCCTTCCAATCATCATCAACGTTTCGCAGAATGATGATCTTGGAAGAACGCTCGTCTTTAACCTCTTTTCTTCAACTGGAACATGGACAGCACCAGACAGCGCAACCGCAACCCTCGAAGGTGGAAAGCCAGATGGAAAGTTCTTTTCTTTTAACTGCACATACTCTAAAGGAACGGTAACAGCGATCATCCAACAGCAGATGACTGCTGTATCTGGAAAGGTTGTTTGCAAGGTAAAGGTGCAGTCTGGAAACAAGGTGATTGAGTCCGCGCCAATCTACATGATGGTAGATGCAGCAGGCATTCCAGATGGTGCAGACATGTCTAAGTCTGATGTTAACGATGCAGTGGCAGCGGCTACTAAAAAGATTGTTGAGCAGGTAGCAGGAAGTATACCATCTGATTACTCCGCACTTAGCAAATCAGTTGATGAACTAAAGCAGGATTTAGGTGAGCTAAAAGATGCAACGAATGCTTTGCTATCTAACAATTTGCTAAACCCGAACAAAGTAAAAACAAATACGGAAATTAAGCAAACAACAGGCGAAGAATCACAAAATAACGGGTACTCTGTCACCGATTTTATGGAAGTAACAGAAGGGTTAAAGTATGTTTATGCATCAACTCAAGCGTTTTCATTTTTAAGAATCTGTTATTACTCTTCAAAAAATGCTTATATTAACGGAATAACTCTAAATGTTTACGAAAGAGAGCATATCATAGAAATCCCAAGTGGAGTAAAACTAATCAGGTTAATGGTGCGGGGCAATATAACACAAGATTGTTGGTTTGGAGAATCTGAAACAACGGATTATTTGTATTCTGTGTATGGTTATTGCGGAAACAATGCAGTAGAAAAGTCTACGGTAAAGATAGATTACGCACTGTATAACACAGATAATATGTATGATTCTTCTGATAATAGAAATGCCAAAGGGAAAATTATCAATTGGAACAGAATGAATATTAGAGGATGTGTTTATACAGAAACTTTTGAAGACAATGCATCGTATCATGTTTCAATGCCGATGCCAGTAAAATATGGAAAAACATACTACATGTATGGGAACAACGCAGGGAAATATGTTAGATTACAATGTCGTAGGTGGTACATGTTAGACAAGGACTTAAAGATACTAGGAAGAGTCCTTGAAGCGGATAATGTAACTATAGATAATCCTTATGTTTCTTTTATTGTTTTTAACAATGAACTTGCATATAAAAACGATATTGTTATAACAGATAATCAAAATCAAGATGATGTACAAGACAACAATTTATATCAGAAACGTCTATCTGATGATACAGGATACCTTATGTCAAAAAAGACCGCATTTGATTGGACTGGTAAAAACATTTGCGGATATGGTGATAGCATTACCCAATATGGATTTTGGATTCCTATAGTTGCTAAATGGTTCGGATTTTCCAAATACTATAATTATGGTTTAAGCGGTTCACATGTCGGAGATTGGGATGCTGATTCTGATTGGTGGGTTGGCTCTGAAAATTTTAAGGTGTATGGAAGTACTGCGAGTATAGCAGAAAAGCCCGCAAATGATGCAGTTGTTGTAAACGGAAGTTTTAGTAAACAATCAAGAATAGATTGTATTCCATCCGATACGGACGTGATTTTGATTATGGGCGGAACAAATGATATGCCTAGTGGTGTACCAATTGGTGAACTGAAATTTGGAATTGATTATGATACGACCACTTTCAAAGGAGCGTTAGCAGAAACCGTAAAACGAGTTCAAACAAAACTTCCAAACGCACAAGTTGTATTGATGACCTGCATATACAATACAAAAAACGACATAACTCCATACAACAAAGCAATTAAAGAAGTCGCTGACGAACTTGGATTGCATTATATTGATACACATGCATGTGGAATCAACAGATTTAATGCTAATGAGAAATTGCGAGATGGGACACATCCGACATACAATGACGGAAAATATACAGGTTCATTTATGATGGCAAGCACAATTATTAGTGGCTTACAAAATATAAGGCCTCATTATAATGATTCATATCGTTATACGGTTAATTAACTATAGGAAGCTATAGTTAATTACTTGTGTCAGGAGGAAGAACTTGAAAAGATACCACTTTATCGCGTTGGTACGTGCTGAACCGCGTACGAAAGAAAATTAAAAAAAGACTCAAAATAAGGAGAAAATGGCATGGCACTTTTGGAAACCCTGATACCTGCATGTATATCAGCAGGAGTTACCTTGCTTGTGTGCCTCATCAATAATCATGGACAGCAGGAACGCACACGGGCACTTATGGAATATAAGTTGGATGAGCTTGCAAAGAGAGTTGATAAACACAATTCGGTGATCGAGCGGACTTATAATCTCGAAAAGGACATGGCGGTTGTGATGGAAAAAATCGGTGTAGCAAATCACCGAATCAAAGATTTGGAGCAGGAGGAAAAAGAGGAATGAAGAAGTGGTTAAAAACCGTAGGTATCAGATGTGTTAAGACTATGGCACAGGCAGCAATTGGAGTCATTGGCTCCTCTGCCATGCTTGCCGAGGTAGATTGGAAGGTATGCCTATCAACTGTGGTTCTGGCAGGTATCACTTGCATCTTGATGAACGTAAGCCAGATCAAGGAAACGGAGGTATGAAAATGAAAGCTATGTTATCGCAGCCAATGGCGGGCAAAACTGATGAGGAAATTGTTGCAACAAGAGAAAAGGCTGTTACAGCTTTAGAGGCGAAGGGCTATGAAATCGTAAATACTCTTTTTACAGACGAGTGGTACAGCAATGAAGCTATGAAGGAACGCGGTGTTGTACAGATTCCACTCTGTTTCTTAGCTAAGTCTCTGGAGAACATGAGCCTGTGCCATGCTGCATATTTCTGCAAGGGATGGGAAAAGGCTAGAGGATGCCGTATTGAACATGATGCAGCAGTAGCTTATGGATTAACAATCATCTACGAGGAGGACTAGTTAATGATACATGTAGGTAGTGCAAGAATTGATGAGAACGGCAAGCTGATTGGTGGGCAGGCAGGAGATCAGACAGGGCAGGAAGTAGCTGTAGAAGCATGGTATCGCCATGATAAGGGGTGGGTAGTCATCCGTGCTAAAGATGCAGCAGTGCGTGAGCGCATTGCACAGTGCATGGAAGCAGCGTGCGCAAATAATAATGTTGGTTACGATCAGTCTGCGTCTTGGGAATTGTACGACAAGGCTAAGCAGTACGGATGGGATTGTAGCAAGGTTAACACCCCAGTGGAGACAGACTGTAGCAGCCTTGTACGTGTATGTGTAGCTTTTGCTATTGGCAAGGATGTGCCGTGGTTTTCAACAGCTAATCAGGTGCTTGTACTTGATGCAACAAAGCTTTTTGATGTTATTACAGATACAAGTGTTACCAATCATGATACCGCCCTTAAACGTGGGGATATTCTCTGCACACGCACACAGGGGCACACCGTGGTAGTCCTTGATAACGGATCAGCAGTAAGCGGCAGCACCTCAAAGCCATCAGAGGGCAATACAAGCTTCTGCGGCAAGGGTATCGGAACGGCAGTTGCAAAGACTGCAATGCATATTAGAGACGGAGCAAAAGACTCTGCAAACTCTCTTGCTATCATCCAAAAGGGAACGGCAGTAGAAGTACTTGAAGTAACCGCTGATTTTTGGTACAAAATCGTGTGGCCAGGTGCATCATGTGGCTACGCATATACTAAGGGCGGTGAAGTGTACTACAGCTATACAGCTATCAAGTCCACAGCTATCAGCGTGGGCGATGCGGTATACTTTTCTGGTGGTGCGCAGTATATCTCCGCATGGGCTACAACACCAGTAGCAGCTAAGGCAGGAAAAGCAAAAGTTACACAGCTTTGTGCGACTGGTAAGCATAACTATCACATCGTAGGCGATGGAGTCTATGGTTGGGTAGATGGATCTACTTTAAAAAAGGAGTAAGTATGGATGCAAAGAGAATGCTTTTAGAGGATGCAATCGAGACGGCTATTAAAGCAGAAAGGAAATTTTTGCTTTGTCGTGCAATGCTGATTGCATCCGTGGCGGTGAACGTGTGCCTAGTGGCTTATATGTTGGCGAGGTGATTCTATGGATAGAGGACTTGTAAAAGCATTCTGGAATTGCGGAGACAATACGATAATCGAGTTTGCATTGATGAGGGCGAGGCTTAACCAGAGGGAGAAAGAGGCGGTTGCATACCTCTTGGACGATTGCTTGTCGCAGGAGCAGGCAGCTGAAAAGATGTGTGTAAGTACCAGAAGATTTCAAGAATATTGGTACTCTGCAACCGATAAACTCTTGGCTCTGCCTTGGTTGGTAGCCTATGCAAATGAATTAAAAAAATAATTTTTAGGGAGCTTTTGTGGCTCCCTTTTTTAGTGAAAGCGTTGACGGATGCCAAAATAAGATGTACAATGAGCTAGAAAAATATCTCACGGAGGGAAGGAAACATGAGAAAAGTATTTTATGCGCTTGCAGCTGCATCTATGCTTATGGCATCGGTAGCACCTACAATGGCAGAGGAAACCACAGAGGCTCAAACTGTAATCGAAGGAGACGAGGACAGCATAGAGGGAATTGAAGCTCTTTTGCAGCAACTTGATAAGCGCATCGCAGAGTTGAAAATCAAATTAAAGGAGCTGAGAGGTGAAACCGCAGTACAAGAGGGCGATGTGATCTACCAAGATGATATGATTATCTTAACTTATGATGGCATCACGGACGAGTACGGAAGATATGATATCAAGTTTACTGCCGAAAATCTTACCGATAAAAAGATTCGTGTTCAGACGGCTGACGCATCTATAAACAACATTATGACGTACTCAATGTTTGCGGCAGGCATGGAGGCAAACAAGACGGCAAAGGGAACCTTGACCATCACTGACGAGGTTGAAGTTGAGAGCCTTGAAGATTTGGAGACGATGGAGTTTAAGATTCAAGTTCTGGACGATACCACATATCAAGAACTTTTACTTACCGAACCTATCACCCTTAATTTTGATTTGAGTGAGTAAAGGTGGTGCTTATGGCAAAGACTATAAAATGCCCTAACTGTGGGGCAAGTATAAAGGGGAATGCGAAATCTTGTGAGTTTTGTGGCACTCAGTTCTCGGCAGAGGTGCTAAAAGAGAACGAGAAAGCAAATAAAGCAGGGTGTCCAAAGTGTGGTAGTACAAATGTAACTTTTAGCCGTGAGAAGCAACGCGAGATCACAGCAGGAAAGAACACTGTAGCGATCAGATCAACCGTGGGAGTGTGCAAAGATTGCGGCTATACATGGGATGCAAGTGCAGGTGCGCAACAGCCGAAGGAAAAGAAAAGAACTTGGCTTTGGGTTTTGGGATGGCTTTTTATCTTTCCAGTACCTTTAACAATTTTACTTTTACGTCCAACCACTCAAATGGACAGTAAAGCCAGATGCGGCATCATCGTTGCTGCATGGGTGCTGTATGTGCTGATAATCGGTGGATCAGCTGCCAACAACAAGAATGCAGATCAGCCACCACAAACAGCGATAGAAACACAAGCAGAGCTTACAACTGAATAAAAAAATAAATTGAGCTTACCAAACGGTAGGCTCTTTTTTATGCGCAAAATTATCGTTTCTGCATCGTGTATCTTTCAAAGCCTTTGTGCGATGATATGAGCAGGAGGAATGAGAGCATGTATAAAAAGTATAATCCAAATCCAGAAGCCGCGAGAGTAGGAGATTGCACGGTAAGAGCATTGTGCAAAGCTCTCAACCAAGACTGGGACAAAACTTACCTACAGCTATGTATACAAGGCTTGCTAATGGCAGATATGCCATCTGCTAACGCTGTGTGGGGTGCATTTTTGAGCCAGAACGGTTTTAAACGTGGCATAGTTTCGGAATCATGTCCAGTATGCTACACTGTCGCAGATTTTGCAGCTGAACACCCTCACGGGGTATATGTAATTGCGTTAGGCAGCCATGTTGTAACGGTAGTGGATGGGAATTATTTTGATACATGGGACTCTGGGCAGGAAATCCCCCTCTACTTTTGGGAAAGGAGTGATGAAGCATGAACGGATATAACCCTTACTATGGATATCAACCTTATAGCCCACCAGTCCCAGATCAGCTAGCGCAACTGCGGTACAATCAGGGGATGCAGCAAGGAATGCAGCAGGGCTTTCAAGGGTTCGGGCAGCAAAGCAATGATGAACGTATCTGGGTGCAGGGTAAGAATGCGGCAGAAGCTTATCTAGTGGCGGCAAATGGCTTTGTAAGACTTTGGGATAGCAACGGACAAGTTTTTTACGAGAAACGAGCTGATGCATCAGGGCGACCGTGCATGGAAACCTACGAGTACAAACGACTGGGCGCAGAGCTGCCTAAAACGGGAGCAGAAAGCAAGAGTAGTGTAAATGATTACTCAAAAGAGATTGATAGCTTGAAGGTACGGCTAGCGGCACTAGAAAAACGTTTAAACGATGGAGGTAGAGCAAATGCAAATGTTTCAGAATCCAATGCAAATGATTCAGCAGTTTCAGAAATTTAAGCAGCAGTTTACAGGCGATCCAAAGGCAGAGGTGCAGAAGCTCCTCACCTCTGGCAAGATCAATCAGCAGCAACTCAATCAGTTGCAAGCAATGGCGCAACAGTTTCAAGGGTTGTTAAATAGCAATGGTAAGTAAATCACGCAAAATGCGTTGATTATACAAAAAACTCAGAAAGGAGAAAAATTTATGAGTTTAACAAGTGAAAGTATGACTCCTGCCGATATCGCAGCCGTAACAGGTAATAACGGTAACGGAATGTGGGGTGATGGTGGTGCATGGTGGATCATCATTCTTTTCCTCTTCGTGTTCTGCGGTTGGGGAAACGGTAACGGATGGGGAAACAACGGAGGTGCAGGCGCGGCTGATAACTACGTTTTAGCAAGCGATTTTGCAACCTTACAGCGACAGATCGACAGCTCTACAGCGTCATTAGAGCGCAAATCCGATGCAATCAACAGCGGCTTATGTGATGGCTTTTATGCGCAGAACACTACCGCATTGACTGGATTTGCAAATGTAAACCAGAACCTTTGCAATGGCTTTTCACAGGCTGAGTTATCCAGAGCCAACGGGCAGATGAACCTCATGCAGCAGATGAACGCAAACAATATCACAGCTATGCAGAATGCAAATGCTTTGCAGTCTCAGCTTGCACAGTGCTGTTGTGATAACCGAGAAGCCATAGCAGGTATAAATTACAACATGGCGATGAATACCAATGCTTTGCAGCACAGTGTAGAATCTGGATTCTGCCAGACAAACTACAACAACGCTTCCAACACACGCGATATCATCGACAATCAGAACAGCAACGCAAGAGCTATCCTTGATGCACTGAACGCACAGCAGCTTGCAGCGAAAGACGCGAAGATTGCCGAGCAGAATCAGCAGATTTTCGGCTTGCAGTTAGCAGCATCACAGCAGGCACAGAACAACTACTTGGTTCAGACGCTTAAGCCTGCACCAGTTCCGAGCTTCCCTGCTGGACAGCTTTACGGCTATATGAACGGTTGCTGCAATCCATGCAATAGCTGTTCCTGATAGGGGGTGGCGAGTATGGCAGAATATACGTTAACCACACCTACAGCCGTCCCTCTGGGCGGTGCAGTGCCATATACCAACACAATTATCAAGGGTTGCTGTAATATCAAGCACAGGGCAGGATCAGGGCAGGTGACTGTCAAGGGCGGCACTTGCTGCAATCCTGCAAAGTACCTTGTGTACTTCCATGCCAACGTAACAGGGGTTGCAGGAGCAATTCAGCTTGCACTGTTTTTGGATGGCGAGAGGCTTCCAGAAACCTTGATGGCTGTTGTTCCTGCCGCTGCGACTGACGTTTGGTCAGTGAGTGCAGAAACTGAATTTTGCGTGGACTGCTGCTGTGGCACAGTCTCAGCAAGAGTAGTAGAGGGTGCAACTGTTACGATTAATACAGCAGAGATAATTGTAAAGAAGGAGGTGGCATAATGGGAACAATGGAAGATTTGAAGCGCATGATTTGCACAGAGCTTGAGGAAATCGCACAGAAAGGTGAAATGTCCGCAGGTGATCTTGATACAGTATACAAGCTCATCGTATCGAAGGAAAAGCTTCTGCGCATTGACGAGCTTGAAGAAAAGCTTGGCTATAGCGAGGACGGCAGAAAATGGAGATACAGCAGAGACGGAGAGCCAGATGGCGGTAGCAGCTATGGACGGCATTATGTGAGGGCACACTACAGCAGAGACGGCAGAGGACGCTACAGCATGGATGAAGGGCGCACGATGCTTGCAGATCAAATCAAAGATATGATTGATAACAGCGATCTGAGCCAGAGTCAGAAAGGCGCACTCAGAAAGGCAATGGAAGCTTTGCAGGAATGATGATGGAAAGGGGGTAGAGCGATGCTTGATATGGACGAGATAAAAAGTGAGATTGCACGGCTTGAAAATGGAAATATCACCTTTTCAACTGTGGAAAAGCTTGCTATGCTCTACATAGTACAAGAGCGCAACTCCCCTACACCAGAACCAGAGCCAATTGAGATACAGCAAATGCCAAGATATGCGTATGCAGCAGCTCCAACTGCCCCTAAATCTGATTTTTTAGAGGCGGTTGGAAAAGTACCGATAGAAAAAGCCTTAGATGTACTGGATGAGCATATGGAAGCAATAAAGCTGCTATATCCTAAGGAGTACAAGGCTGTGATCAGCAAGATTTTAGAGTAACAAAAAAAAGGCAGGGAGCTTTTAGCCCTCTGCCTTTAACTGTTTATCGAAAATTGATATAGCTGTGCCAAAAATATCCGTTTTTTAATCTTTCGAGATCCGATTCGTAAGTGTCAATGTCGTGATGATCTAGCTTTCCAATCAATTCCATGTATTGATATTCATATCCATCTTCTTTCATGAGGTCTGCCATGATCTTCCATACCATAAGAGACTTAGCTTCATCGTAAGGCTTACCTTCGTACCACTCGTCTCTCTCTTCAAGCAATCCAAGTTCTTCCGCTTTCTTTTCATACATTGGAAGAAACTGCAAATCATGCTCTGGAATTGAATCAGTAGTAATAACTTCACATGCTTTGAAATAATAATGCTTAAAAAGTGAATTGAATTTAGACGGAATTTGACGTGGTGCGTGTTTGTGCTTGTACTGCTCGGTAAGATCAGATACTAGCGCACTCAAATCTATATCATCTGGCATTGCACTGGTAATATAGCAATAACCGTCATTTGCGTTAAAGATACAATACCATGTGCTGCCATCTGCCTTGAACTTGAAAACGTCCAAGCTGTAGAAGCAGTTATCGGTGCAAATAATAGGGGATAACTCCAATGGTATATTGCATTTGCTTGCAGAGTCTAACAGGCTTTCTAAGCTTTCCGTGTAGCATACCGTAACAGCAACTCCATAATGCGTTCCTTCAAATAATGGCTTTAAAAAATTTTTCATTTCATTGTCCTCCGTTCTTTGTTTTAAAATCTTCCTTTACCATTCGTTCCAGTGCCAATCTAAAATAAATTGGGCACTTATTTACTCCCAGTTCCCAGTTCTGGAGTGTGCGCTTGGGGATTGAGTATAAATCCCCAAACTTTTGTTGGTTTAATCCAGTCAGCTCTCGAAGCTCCTTAACTTCCATATTGTTTTAGTTCCTTTCCTTTTTCTGACGCCAATTGTAAATTATCTTTGCGTTCTTGGAATAATGTTGACCATACTCAGGTCTTTCTCTTGGTAGATATGCACGGACACTTGATAAGCTTAACTTTACTGCCTTGGAAATATCTTCAACCCCCACCCCTTGGCTATACAATTCAAGAATCCTTGCATGTGCTGCATTTAATACATATCCATGAGTGGCTAGACACTTGGTTATTTTGTGATGAGAACAACCAGTTTGAATTGAAATAGGCTTAACTGCTCCATACTGCTTCCACAAATCAATTATAGCTTTGTCTGTCTTACTGATTTGATCACCCATCATCGTTCCTCTCTACACTCGGCACTATAGATAAGTTTCATATCTTCTCCTGCTTCAATATAGGAGTTGTAATCTGTTAATTCACAATAGATTACTTCACCACTTGCAGTATTAAGCCATGCCTCCACATATCCGTTATATGTTGCTTTTTTTGCCATTGCTCTTGCATGTGCTGCAATTCTCTTTTTATCTGTCTTGCTGAGCACGAATCTGTTATTTTCTTTCTTCATTTCCCTTTACCTTACTACCTTTGGCAGTTCCTTTCTTTGTTATGACTATAGTATAGCACCGATTCAGTGCTTTGTAAAGTATATATTTGCACTTAATCAGTGCTTTTTATTGATATTTTTTGCTATTATGTTACTATGACAAGTGACAAGGTGACATAATAGCAAAAAGTAAGCACAAAAAAATTGCACAAAAATTTAAACAAAGTACACCTTGTCGACTGAGTGACGCTTGATCTCGATTTTCCTCACAACTCTGTGCCAGAAATCTCGCTTTCCCTGTCTTGATAGCTGCTCGTAAATTTCCTTCCAGTTATCTGGCATCTGGCTGACTGGTAGCGCAGGTGCTGCCAAACTCTCAAGCTCCGCAAGCTGTGCTTTCAGCTCTTTTGTTTTTTCAAGATACTCAGCACGGCTCATATCACCATCAAGGTATATATCTTTCAGCCGTTCCAATCTCCCCTTGATCTTCTCAATTTTTCCCTCGGTGCTTTTTGCTTTCGCTGCAAGCTTTTGAACGCTTGCGTTATAGTCTACAATCAATTCTTCCAGATGATCTATCATGTAGCTTTCCAAATTGTGTTCCATGATGAATGCAGCGTTTTTGCATTCTCCTCTCCGCACAGTTCTCATGCGACATTGATAGTATAGCTTTTCACTTGGTTTGCCGTAGCTTGTATAGCAAGTACACTTGGAACCCATCCTTGCACCACAACTTGCGCAGAAGATCAACCCTGTAAAAATATATACTCTGTCTGCTTTTGGCTGTCTGGGATAATGCTGCCTTGCTTGCTGTATAAGCTCATGTTGTGCAGGTGTGATATATCCTGGCACTGATACACCATAGTAAGTGCCGTAGTACGGCTCTTTATCAAGCAAAAAATGAGCGGTTTTCCGAGACATTTTCAAGCCCTTTTCGGCAGCTGCATCCATGGCTTGCACTGGGCTGTATGTGTTAAGATAGGTATCGAAAAAAGCTTGCATAGCTTCTTTTGTCTGAGGATCGAAGTCAATCGTAGATGCTGATGTGCGGATATATCCGAGTGGCATCTTGCCTACTATGATATATCCCTGCGATTTGCGATACTCGTTAACCGCTCTGATACGCTCTGAGGTGCGGTCTGACTCAGCTTGGGCGATGGAAAGCATGATGTTAACCTTGAAAACACCTGCGGACGTTTCCGTCTCGTAGTCCTCCCAGATAGCTCTCCAAGGCACTTTTGCGGCATCAAGCTGACTCTGTACCTCATAGTAGTCCGCAACCGAGCGAAACCATCTATCGAGCTTTGTAAAAAGGATGATATCAATTTTGTGATCTTTGCAATCCTGTATAAGTTGTAGCAGCGCAGGACGTGCTTTGTACTTCTTTCTCGCACTAATGCCTGCATCGTTGTAGATGCCTGCAACTTCCAAACTGTTCTCGCGGCAATACTTTTGCAGCGCATCAATCTGGCTATCTACTGATAAGCCGTGATCTCTTTGTTCTGCGGTTGATACGCGGACATATATAGCCGCCCTTTTCTTTCCTTCCATTTCCTTTTCTGTATCCTTTCTTGTGTTACGTTTACATGATTAGTCATGTAAAAAGTGTTAAAAAAAGTATTATATCGCTTTCTTCTTTGTGTTAGCATGGAAACATCTTTTTTTTAAGGAGGTGCATCATATGGATAGAAAGGAGCTTATAAAAAAGATATCAAGTCTACTGCAAACCTTTGATCTTGTTACCCTGTTAGCTATTTACCGTACGCTTAAACGCGTCCAGAAAGGAGCCGTAAATGAAAAAGATGCTGATTAAAAAGATAACCGATATGTTGCAAACACAAAATGAAGATGTGTTGCTGTTAATTTATGAAATTTTGCTTAGGATGTAGCTTGTTTGAGTTCTTTGAGGTTGCACAGTATGCCCCCAAAACTCTGCGCTTGATCCTCTGAGAGCTGCAAGACGTACTGTACAGCCTCAATTGCGACTTGATAACGGCTTGATGTGGGATCAAGTTGCCTCAGTTGGCTTGCGATGTTGGAGACTTCCGCACATGATGTAACCTGCATTTTGCCTTTTCCAGTCCGTAACCACTCCTCACGAATGCCGAATCTCTCGCAGATCAGCGTGATACTCTGCGTGCTTGGCTTGCTTTTTCCACTGCACATATTAGATACTGCTGACTCTGAAATGTGCAAAGTTCGTGCCAATCCTGCCTGCTTCATCCCCTTCATCTTCAATATCTGTAAAATTCTATCCCCGATTTCCATTTTTTTTCACCTCCCTTCTCTTCTTATTATATCACATTCCCTTTTGAAAGTAAATAGACAACTTATATAGATTAAGGAAAAGACTAATAAAAAAAGGAAACCAGAACAATCTGGCTTCCTAAATGCGGGGAATTATTGAGTTCTTTTCACACAACGCCCCTCGTGCCGAAAGGAAGCACGAAGGGCAGACAGAAAGGATAAAGGTACTTGCCTTTTGTGGTTATCCCACATAGAGAAAAGTATAAAAGATGTATGAACCCTTTACAACCCTAACTATAAGTGCGATGAATAAAAAAAGCAAGGACTTTTTTAAGTCCCTGCTTTCTTTTTTTACCTTTTTACTGGGTGCGGTAATATGCTGCGGAAATGCAGCGTTTTTTTACTTTTCCCCCTTACTGATCGCAGCATTAAGCTTGCGGATCATGTCCAATACAGCTTGCATTTGGGTTTCGTCCAGCTGCAAAAGAGTTTTGTTTAATGCAACTAAAAAGTTGTATGTCTCTGGATCGGTTTCTTCTTTGCGAAAAAGTTGTGCTGTGATAGCAGCTATTTCTTCTTGTTTTGATGTGGGTGCATACATTTCCCCTTCACCAGTGCGAAACCAATTCTCATTTATTCGAAACTCCCTGCAAATGTCTTTTATAACACGGTCTGCAATTGGGTTTCTACCTGCCTCCATTAGATATATATAGTTCTTAGTCAGGTTTATTCGCTTTGCAAATTCATCTTGCGTAAGCTTTGCGGCTTTCCTTATTTGCTTTAGTCTCTCTTCCATGCAAAAGCCCTCCTTTCTACTTCATTATAAAGCATACTCTTAAAAGTGTAAAGAGTAAAAATCTTAATTTTTCACACTTTTTTATCTAAAACCTATTGACAAGTCTTAAAAATTAAGATATACTAGTCTTAGAAGTTAAGATAAAGCTTCACAGAAAGGAAGGAAACAAAATGAGAAAGGTTACAGAAAAGACATTCAAGGCATATGCAAAGGAAGCTGTAAAGCAGCTCAATACATTAGAGCTTTTCGCAGCATTACGTTTTACAGCTGTAGGAGTCGAGATCAGTTTATACCGCAATGGAGTAGAAGTAGGTCGCATCTCAATTCAGGATAATGGTTGGGTACATGCAGAGGACTTGGCGAGAGATGATGAATTTGAAATCATCCCAGAGCATGACACTATGAAGGACTTATTCAAGGCAGTATATATAACAGTCAATGGTTTGCTTGATAACGGCTGGTTCATACAGGAAGAGTCAGAGCAGGTTGAGGAAGTTACAGATGAGCCGAAGCAGTATTTCTCAGTTACTTTTGAAAAGAATGGGATCTACAGTGCCAACATCGCACATGCCTTAAAGAAGTCCGATGTAGAAGCACACTATAGCAAGTATAACAACTATGTAATTAACGAAGCAAAGGGCTATGAAGTAGAGGAAGCAAAACGTAAGCATATGCCAATTGTAGAGATTGAGTCAGTCAAGGAAGAAGCAGAGAAGCAGGAAGGAAGAACAATTACAGTTACACTCCATCCAGAGGATGAAGAGGAAGAAATAACCATCACATATGAAGATGCTAAAGGCTTCCACCATGTAGTAGGTCAGGAGGCACTTGAAATCGAAAAGAGCACAGACGGAATCAGTATTGACAAAGATCATGTATATATAGTGATTGAGTTTCTTGACGGAAGTGAAGCTACATTCCGACGAAGCAGCGTTGTTAGGATAGCAGAAGAGGGACACGTATTACTTGAGCGTGATCCTGAGCCAACTCCAGAGGAAGCCGACAGAGAAGTAACGTATACCGACTTTAAGCCAGAGCAGGACTACAGCGAAGAAGAGCCAAAGGTAGAGAATAGCAAGGTTAAAGCAGTTGCACAGTACCTTAGCAACAAGATCACAGGATGGTACGAGAACGCAAGAATCGATTACGGTGTGAGTGGTAAGTTCCTTAGCTGCAAGGCAGAGGGTGAAAACGGTATCCGCATCAACTGGGAAGAGAACGGCAAGGAGTACACAATGGTGATCAACTGGTTCACTGAGTACACCACAGAACATCTTTACAATATTTGGATGGAGCAGGGTGTAGAGGTTGAGGAAGTGAAGCCAGAGCCAAACAAGATCACCGATGTAAAGGCTTTCTTTGATAAACTTGTAAGAAGTTTTGATGATGCAGGTTTTGGAACCTCTTGCAAGCAGTTGAGCAAAAGCGAGTATAGCATTCATGCGATTTCAAGCCCAAATGGAGAAGTAACTATAACATTAAACCTTAATACTGGTTATCTTTGGCACTCCGCAGACGTTACCGTATATAGCGGTACAGATTGCATTATCATCGACTACGCAAAGTACAGCACCGAGGCAGATTTTATTAAAGCAATCACAGAAAAGGTTATTGCCAGTAAAAGGGAAAAGGAGCTTGAGAAAGCAACCAAGCTTTTTGAAAGTACAGATAGTACAGATAATAAGGTGCGAAAGCTCCGCAAGGAGTTTAAACAGTGGGAACTCTTGCGGGAAAGAAAAAAGGAAGCAGATGAAGCTTACGAAGCAAACTACAAGAATAAGGAGCTTGAGAAAGCAGCAGATGAAGCTTTCAAAGCTGCGTATAAGCAATACAACAAGATAGCACGCATGATAGCAGAGCTTATCAATGTAGATGTGCTTGACGCGAAATGGATGCTTACAAGTGGAAAAGAACGTGTTAAGAAAATCTTAGGACTGTAAAGCCTTTGCTGACCTAACGGCATGACGGGGAGGAGGATATAAAAATGAGTGAAAAGACAGAAAACAGACTGAGAACCGAGCTAACCAAGCTTGATGAGCTTGTAGCAAAGAGTATACACCTGCTTGGAGAATGCATGAACGACCCAGAAAGCTCGTTAAAGAAGAGTGCATATCATGAAATGTGTATGATGATTAACAATCAGTTTACAGACTGTGCAACTCTTCTTAGAGATTATGGATACGCCCCAGATTTTGAAAAAGCTGTCAAGCTGTTGAGAAGTGTGGGCGCATATAGACTTTCTAAGGCTGTTTGATAGTTCGATGCAGAGGAGGTGAGGTTATGTTTTACATTAAGGGGCAGGAAGTCAACAGCTTGGGTGAGTTGCCAGAGGATAGCCGTAAAGAGGCAGCACATGACATCCTCACCGAGCTGTGCAAGATATGGTGCAGAGAGCATGGGATGCGGCTTGAGAGCGTCGAGGTAAACAGAAAGAGAAAGGGGGATGTGGGTGCATAAATACACGGTACATTTTTACGTAGATTGGCAATTGGTAGCAGGCTGCATCATTGAAACCTATGACAAGGATAGTGCAGAAAAACTAGCAACTGCCAAATTGCAAGACGAAATCAAAGAAATAGAAAATGCACTGAATGCAAAGGTTAACCGAACTTTTGTATCACAGTTACCAGATAATCAACACAGAAAGGAAAGACAATGACAGACAAAGAGTTAAGATCAAAATTTGAGTGGATCATCAGAAACGAAGTATACCCAAACAGCGAGGATATGCAAGATTATGTTATTCGCCAAAATGAATGCCTTATTGAGCTTTCAGGTGAGAGAATTACAAGTATCAAAAAGCCTGAGAGCCTTGGCGATATATATTGCTTCGAGGAACGCGTAGGAATGCTGAGAAAGTGTCTCAAGGGGACTCACAAGTGTAGAGCGATTAGTTTGTTGAACGGATGCAAACTTGTACATACAGTTTGCTACAAGGCAGAAGATGAGCCTGATTGGATATCTGAGAATCCACAAAAGGTATCTAAGCTCTGGAAGAGAGACATAAAACGTATCATCGCAGGATATCAGGCAATGATCAAGCAGTATAAGAGAGCTTTAGGAGGGGCAGAGGAATGACGCAGAAGGAGCTGAGAAAGAAGTACATGCAGATCATCAAGACCGAGGCATATCCTCACGATGCAAAAATGCAGAAGTATTGCAAAGAAAGATGTGGCTACATTGTAGAGCTTACAGACGGTAAGATCATCAGATTATACAAGCCAAGAAAGCATGTTCTGTATGATTTCACTGAGATTATGGACAAAATTACCAGATTAACGTTGTGCCTTGAAGGCTTCTGCGGGTGCAAGACATTTGTGCAGTATTTCGCATCATCAGACGATTGCGATCTGGTGCAAGAAGTTACATATTCTGGTGTAGAGCCAGAGTGGATGAAAGAAAAGGCGGCTAGAGGGCAGGACAGAAATAGCGAAGATATCCAAAGAATGATTGATGGCTATAAGTATCTGCTGATGAAATACAAGGTTGGAGGTAAGAAATGAAAGTAACAGATATTATCCATAAGATTTCCAATATAGTTTGTAGAATGCCTGACACTCTTTTCCCGACTAGTGTAGCTACAGCTTGGAATGTTGGCGAGATCAATGCATTATGTTCTTTGCTATCCGAATATGCAGGAGTTGGAACAGGAGCAAATTATACTATTGATGAATCCCTTCATGTCTGCATAATTCGCGAGATCACAATAGGAAGCCACACAATCTATCATGATAAGGCACTTGATCAGGTGGAAATTGATGCAGCACTTGAAGAATATGAATACCTTGAAATCTAATTAAATTATAGCTCCGCACGGATTACCCGAAGGGTAATGCAGGTTCTACTCCTGCACGGAGTGATCAGGTTTGCGCAGACCTTGTAACTATTGGAATAGCACAAGAAAGGAGTATACATGTTAGAGTACATAACCGAAGAGGTCGGAAGAATTAGAACTGAAAAAATCAATTTTATACCGTATTTTTACGCTGCTGACATTTGCAGAATCCTCGGAAAAGGCACATGGACAGGTACATATGCGCAGAGATATGCAGGAAAAGAGCATATCAAGCAGATTAAGAATGGCTTGAAGAAAGCAAATCTAGTTGACCTTGACGGAGTAATGAATTTGTGCGAGAAAGCACAGGCAAAGTCTAGCAACTTACTTATGGGGATAGCAAATAGAATCCACTACGATGTCGCGTATTTAGAGGATTCGCCCAGTGGAACAATTTATCTTCCCCTTTTTAAGGGTGAACAGCAGGACTATGAAAACGATGCAGGAGATTTTAAGGTTTTCCATCACGCGATTTTTGGAAAAATCAGAGCAACATTGATTAACGAGAATATGTATTTCTACTCAACAGATATCTGCAGGGCTTTAGGCTTTAAACGATACGGAAGCGTATATACTAACCGCTATGCAGGCGAAGAAAACTTGAAGCAGATTGTCAGCGAGTCAATGAGAGGCACACGTTGCATCAATGTTATAAGCACTGCAGGAGTACGCAATCTGTGTCAGCGTAGCAAGCTATCTCCAGATACTATATCAGATTTTTTAAACTGGCTGCATAACGCTACAAAGCAGGAAAAAGAGCCTGAAAATCCACAGGCAGAAGAAAAGCCAGTAGAAGAGATTCCGCTTGCCAAAGCTAATAGATATATCGCCAAAGAACCTATTTTGATGGAAGAAGTAAAGCAGGAACTAGAAGAGCATGAAAAAATCAAGGAGGAAGAAACAATGGAATCAAACGCAATGAAGATTTTTAGCAATCCAGAATTTGGAGATATCAGAACAGAGGTTATCAACGGTGAGCCGTGGTTTTGCCTGAAAGACGTATGCAAGGCATTAGAGATTGCAAATGCTGTAAATGTAAAGAACAGACTGACGCCAAAGGGGGTACGCACTATGGATACCCTTACAGCAGGAGGCAAGCAGGGATTAACCTTCGTTGACGAAGCCAATCTCTACAAGACCATCTTCCAGAGCCGCAAGGAAAGTGCAGAACGCTTTACAGACTGGGTTGCAGGTGAGGTACTTCCTTCAATTCGTAAGACTGGCAGCTATCAGCAGACTCCACCGCTTACAGCAGCAGAACAGATACAGCTAATTGCGAAGGGGTGTGTAGAGCTTACACAGCAGGTTGCCACCCTTGGGGCAGAGGTAACAGAGCTGAAAACAGATATGCCGCTGTATGGATGCGAGATTGACGAGGTACAGCAGCACGTAAAGCGCAAGGGAGTGCAGTGTTTAGGCGGTAAGGACAGCGAAGCATACGCAGACGGCAGCATCAGAAGCCAAGTGTATAAGGACATTTACAGCCAGTTGAAAAGAGAGTATGGCTGTGTGAGTACCTATAAGAGTATCAAGCGTAAGTATATTGCAGATGTACATGATTTCATTGACTGCTATCAGCTTCCGACAGTACTTGAGGAGCAGATCACGGCAGCCAACGCACAGCAGAGACTTTTTTAAGGAGGAAAAAATGATGTTAAACGAGATTAAAGAGTATTTCAGTGACAAGCAGCGCGAGGCATTGCCACTTATCATCACCGAGGCGGCAACCCTGCCTAGTAGCTATAGAACATTCTTGCTTGGCTATACCTCAGGTATGGCAGACGCAGCAAGACTTGAGGTAATGCGTCAGGCGAAGAGGGAAGCAAAATGAAGGTGATTTGGCAGCCCACACTAGAAGCAGAAAAGCTTGTAAGTAATGCAGAGAGAGCATTACAGTGCCAGATTTCAAGAGGATTCAAGGCGCGACTTGAGAAGGAAGCGAAGCGTGAAAAAATTCTTGATGCAATTGCTAAGGGTATCTCAGACCTGATTCTTGGATGTGTTATCTTTGGCGGCATGGCAGTAGCATTATACTTTGGTTCAAAATAAGGAGGACAGAAAGATGGTAGAAACATATCTCTATACAACAGAACAGGGAAGCAAGGAAGTAACGATGCGAATTTCAGACTCAGGAGCGATTGCAGCGGTCTTGGCAGTGCTTAGAATCCGCATCAATGAAGCAATGGACGTAAGCGACTATGCTAAGGTTGCAAAGCTTGCAAGAGAAGCTGATGAGCTGTCGCAGGCAACTGTGATTGCATTCAAGTCAGAAACTATTTGCAAGGGGGAGGAAGGAGAGTAATGGAAAAAATGATGGAATGCGGAATTGCAAAAGCTATGAAAAAAATGACGTATACCTTTAGCAATTTTTGCGAAATAACCATTTATCCACAGCAGAAGTGGAAATTTTGCACTGATGATATTTGGACAATGGTAATTCTGAAAAATCACAATGTAAAAATAGTGCTTCGCAAGGAGGAATTTGACGAAGATTGGAAAAAAATTAAAGACTGAGGAGAGTAAGCAATTATGGCATTTTCACTGTACGAAATCAATTCACAGATTGAGCAGGCATGGGGCGCAGCAGTAGACCCAGACACAGGAGAGATCATCAACGAGGAAGCATTGCAGGAGCTTGAACAGCTTGGAATGCAGCGTGAGGAGAAGCTTGAGAACCTGGCATTGTTTTACAAGAATCTTTCGGCAGAAGCAGAAGCTTTGAAAGCCGAGAAGATGCGCCTTGCAGCACGTCAGGCGGCAGCAGAAAAAAAGGCAGAGGGTATTAAAAAGTATATTGCAGCGTCTATGGATTCCGCAGGGGGCGAGAAGATCAAGACAAGCAAGGTTGCCATTGGCTGGAGAAAGTCTGAAAGCGTGCAGGTTGAAGAGAACGCATTTTTACCAGATGAGTACCTTACTTTTAAGGCTCCAGAACCGAACAAAACCGCCATCAAGAAAGCCTTGAAAGCAGGAGAAAAGATTGACGGAGCAAGTCTTGTGACCGCAAACAATATCCAGATTAAGTAGGAGGTATTCAATGATAGAGGCAATTCGTTTTGAGCAGGGGAGCCGTAAGGTGACGGTAACAATCATCAACACGGAAATAATCAAGGAAATCATCAGCTGCCTTGCAGCGCACACTACTTGGCAGCTCAGCTGCAAGCACTATGAACGTGCTGCGCAGTTGGCAAACGAAGCTTCGGAGCTTGAAAAAGCTATGAAGGCTGCATTTTCAACTGAGGCTGCCAAGGCAGGTGAAGACGATGAATAAACGTCAGAAGAAAAAGAAGTATGGGAAAGATTGGAAAGTGTGGATGGTTCTTTGGGGAGGGCATCCGAAGAGAATGTTCGTAGTCCCGAAGAAATCGCCATACGAAACATTAACCACCATTCTCACGATACAGAGAGTGATTGGCAGAAGAAAGAAAGGAAAATGGACATGTTGAAATTTAGACCACTTACCGCAGATGATGTTGAGGTGAGAATCTCTACGGTAAAAAAGAATGGAGTGCAGTTGCTTTTGTACAAAGATGCACGAGTAGACCAGAACGTGCTTGACGAGAGCGTAGGAGTTGAAAACTGGCAAAAAAAGTATGAAATGATTGGTGGCAACCTCTTTTGCAGCGTAGGCATTCTTGTTGATCGCGGTGCAGGAATCAAGGAATGGATTTGGAAACAGGACGTTGGTGTAGAGAGCTACGCTGAGAAGGAAAAGGGGCAAGCTTCTGACGCATTCAAACGTGCGTGTTTCTGTTTAGGCATTGGAAGAGAGCTTTACACAGCCCCGTTTATTTGGATATCAGCCGATAAGGTTGAAATCAAAGATGCAGGAAAAGACACCTATAAATGCTATGAAAGATTCGCAGTTCGAAGTATGACGGTTTCTGACGGCAGAATCACGGCTTTAAGCGTTATCAATAGCAAAGGCATAGAAGTTTTCAGCTATGGCAAAAGAACCTCTCAGAGCGCAATACAAGAGCCTACGCAGGTATATGAGCAGAAACCAATGCTTGTAACTGAGGCGGAAATTAAGATTTTGGAGGCTGAGTTGGCGAGAACCGGAGTTGCAAAGCAAGTTATCTGCAATGCATACCACGTAAACGATTTAAGCGAGTTTACGCTTGGACAGTATAACAGCTGCAAGAAGAGATTAGCAGCGACAAAGTCAAAGGAGGAGTAACGCAAAATGAAAAAAAAGAAAAAGGCAATTGAAAAGCCGACTACAGCGGCAAGATATGTAGCCAATGAACTTGTGAGCGATTACATTAATAACAACTGTCATTATGATTCGATTAAGCGGGCTAGCATGGTAGGCTATACCGCATCAAAGCAGGAGCCACTTGTAGAGCTGAGTGAGAAAAGAATTGCTGAAATAGCTGAATTGTTGGCAACATGCGAATTTGTGAAAATTGAAGATGATGCGTACTATTATATTATTGATTGCAAGGGATGCAGCATTGAACAAGTAAGCGAACTTCATCATGCCATCTGGGACATTGCGTGCACTCTATCGTATAAAACAAAATGCAGTATTGGAGATATTAAATTAACAATTGATGGTGCTGCTTCTTTAGGTGTATACACAATTGAAAAAACGATTGTTGCAGGATTTATTAAATCAGAAGTTTTGGGGGCCTTCTTAAAGGAATCAAAAGTTCTCAACAGAGCATTAGGAGGTAACAAATGAATAAAGTAATTTTGATGGGAAGATTGACACGTGATCCAGAAGTGAGATACACGCAGGGCGCACAGCCCCTTGCAATCGCCAGATATACACTGGCAGTAGACCGCAGAGGTAGCAAGCAGGGCGAGCAGTCAGCAGACTTTATCAGCTGCACAGCATTTGGGAAGAGTGGCGAGTTTGCAGAGAAGTATCTGCACCAAGGAATGAAGATTGTTGTTGTGGGTCGCATTCAGACGGGAAGTTATACCAACCGTGAGGGTCAGAAGGTCTATACAACTGAGGTTGTAGCAGAGGAAAATTATTTCTGTGAGAAGAGAAGTGAGGGCGATTCACCAGTGCCACACCCAGTTATGGCAGAGGCACAGAAGAACACACCACCAAGTCAGCATAAGGGCGGATGGATGAATATTCCTGATGGTGTAGAGGATGAAGGTTTACCATTCAATTAAAGGAGGTTTAAAAAATGTTTTTAGTAGATTTATCAAGACACAAAGCTTACAACGTTGATAATTTTTCGTGCATCTATTACGTCAAAAACTGCTTATATATTGGAACTGAATACAACGAAGTGACTGTGGCAGAATATGATAGTGAAAACGATTGTGCAAAAGCGTTTTACAAAATCGTTACACAGATGAGCAAAAAGGGAACAAAATTAGTTTTTGCGCCAACACAGATTGAGGTTGATCAATGGTAGTTTCTGGAAAGTTTGACAGCGTGAGCTTGTCACTAGATGGCAAGCTGAAAATCACTTTTTCCGTGACTGATAAAGAAAAAGCTCTGCGAGAGGTAGAGGAAATAAAAGACGTGGAAAAGCTAGATATTACTGCGGAAAAGCACCGTAGCAAGCGAAGCTTGGATGCAAATGCATATTTTTGGGTGCTGTGCGATAAGATAGCAAAACGTCTTGGCTCTGATAAGTGGACGATCTACCTCTTGCAGCTCTCAAAGTATGGAGTGTTTGCAGATTTAAAAGCGACCGCCCAGGCACTGGAAATTTTGAAAGATAAGTTCCGATACACTGAGATTTTGAGCGCAGAGGGAGAAAGTTATATAGTGCGATGCTATTTTGGTTCCTCCACCTACAACACCAAAGAAATGAGCGATTTAATACATGGCACGGTATCTGATGCAGGATCACTTGGAATTGACACCATAACACCAGAGGAAATGGAAAAGATGCTTGCTATCTGGAAGGGTAGCAGTAACATGAAAGATTATTGATAGCGTTTAACCCCTTCGTATATGCCTTTTAAAGCGATTTGAGGTTTTAGGTGATAATTTATAGCCTAAAGCACACCAAAAAGCTAAAAGGCATTACAGAGGGGCGAGAAAGGAGCAAAGAATGAGAATTATTAAGTATGGCACTAAAAAGTTAAAGATGAAGCGTTTTACATGCCCGCATTGCGGAAGCATCTTTGATGCAGAGCCGGGTGAGTACGAAACGAATTTTACAAAGGGTGTTAAATACAACATTATCACATGCCCTTGCTGTCGCTTGCAGGTGATGCAGGCAGAGGAGGAATAAACGGATGGCGAAAAGGTACTATTGGTTAAAGCTCTCGGATGATTTTTTCAAGAGTAAGCCAGTAAAAAAGCTTCGGAGAATCGCAGGTGGCGATACCTACACGGTAATTTACTTGAAAATGCTTTTGGTAGCACTTAAGCAGGATGGAAAAATCTATTATGAGGGAGTCGAGGACACTTTTGCAGATGAGCTTGCACTTGATCTGGACGAGGACGCGGAGAATGTAAAAGTTACAATCGCATTTTTAAAGGCTCAAAACCTCTTGGTTGATGGCGATGTGGAAAACGAGTATATCTTGCCAGAGTGCGCAGCCATGACAGGGACAGAAAGCGATAGTGCGGAGAGAATGCGGAGAATGAGAGAGCGTAAAGCGTTACAATGTAACGATATTCCGTCACAATGTTATGTGCAAGCGTCACAATGCTACGATGGTGTGACGGACAGTTACGAAAATGTGACCCTAGAGAAAGAGAGAAAAAAAGAGAAAAATAAAGACA
>OGNR01000081.1_pt1 | contig 57933 bp, 106 predicted proteins | sample 1573501 | NCBI WGS metagenome assembly OGNR01 (sample SAMEA2581918, study PRJEB24529) | metagenome | biome: Human gut stool | place: China | collected 2011 | reverse complement strand
GTCGCAAGCAACAAAGGCTGCGTCCGCTCTCGTGGCTGTTCGCTTGCTGGATGCCAGAGTGTGTTAGCCATTTCCCTTCACCTCGATTGTTGGTGCAGTGTCGATGTAGTCAAGCACATCGTCTAGCACATAGCCCATGTAGGCATACTCAACAGTAAACTCTTGCTCTAATTCTTGCATCCATTCTTCAATGCGTTTCCGTAGTGCATTGGCATCAATCGGTCGAGTGCTCATTTTCTTCTTCCTTTTCTATGTCCATTGTTAGATTTGCATTCAATAGCGATTTTCGGTCAAACATTTCTCTCCCGCATTTTGGGCATCTCCATCCAGAACAGGTTGCTTTAAGGTTTGTAAAATCGTAAAAACACTTGTAAACGAGGTCATCTACTCTTAGCATTTCGACTTTGCACCACGGACAGTCAACTTTCATCGCCTTTTCTCCCTTCAATCTCCGTCCCACACGCCGTCAGGCCGCATCTTTGCAAACGCCAGCAAACCATACAAAGCGCGTTTGGCGTTGCCCTCTGTGGCGTGCCAGTAGTCGCTATCGTCTACATCGTTACCCAAAGCGGCAATCGCCTTTTCCAGCATCGGAATGCTCTCTGCGCCTGTTTTGCCGTAAATGGAACGGATTCCGTTTTTTCCAAACACATCTTTACGGTAGTAAAAGTCCGCATAGTTCCATGTGACGTTGAGCCACAGTTCTTTCGTTCCGCCCATAGCGCGCATACCACCAGCGATAAAATGCGTACTATCTGCTTTGAGTGGTTTGTGCGTTACTGGGTCGCACAGTGAAATATCATAGCTCATCTTTCTTCTCCCATTCCTTGCATCCACGTTCATCCCACACGAAGTTTGCAACGTGTTCTGACTGGTCGTTCACACACACGCCATCCGGCTCTGCGTACCATTTGCAAGAGCCACAGGACGGCTCAGATTTGTTCTTGCAGGATTCTGCCGTGCATCGGATAGCCTTACCAGCAGAGAACTGTTTGATGCCCATGCAAGAGCAATGTTCGGTGGTACAGTAAATCATTCTTGCTTCCTCCAACCGATAAACTCACACAAGCCAATTGTTTGAGCGTCACAACGATGCGTATATTTAACGGTTGGCAAATCGAACCCTGTAAGGTTATTGCAAACAGTATTCGAGCTAAAAAGTTCGTCAAAGGTATTATCATAGATTTTTGCGCTCTCGGCGTTGTTGATAGTCATACCACATTGCTTGCAACGCCAAACGGAACATCTTTTCATTTTTCCGCCTCCCATCCTATTAGCTCACAAACGCCAATGCTGTTATTCTGGCAGTGATGAATCCAACTGTTCTCAAACGCAAACAGAGTAATGCTTTCTGCCGATAAAATACGCTTAAGTTGTCCAGTTTTAAGTATTTCAATGTCCTTTGCAATGATTTCTTCACCGCACCGCTTGCATCGGTAGATTCTGTAATCCTTCATCTTCTCTGCCCTCTCTTTCCCCTATTGAACCGCCCGATCACTCGCTTATACTCCTCGTAGCACTCCGGGCACAGGTCGCCTGTGTCTCTGCGCCACGTCCAGTCTTTGAAATATTCGTCAGGGTTCATCATCCTGCCGCCCAGAACTGCTCCGCAGCGGTCACATACTCGCTTGTGATATATTCCTCTGTCAGTTTGCATTAGTTATCACCTTAAACCCTGTCCAAACAATTCGCTTTCGAGCAATCAGAACAATCTCCAGTGCATTTTATTGCTTTATCCATATATTTTTTCTTGTAATATTCGTCCCAGAACGCTCTTTTCTTTTCACGGTCTCGCAGATATGTATCAAAGTCTCCACGGCAACGCCTGTATTCCAAAAACTCTTTTCCTCTTCTTCCAAGGGTTCGATATAAATAGTAGATTTTGGAAATCATATCAAACGTGAGTTTCAAAAAGAAACTTGCAATAAAGAGCATACCGGCACATCCAGCAACACAGAACGATATGTCCTTTGCGGTTTCGCAGATATTAGTAAGCATTAGTCGTCCTCCTCAAAACCCGGCGCTACCCTTGCAATATATTCAGTCTCGGAGCCTTCTGGAAATGCAAGTTTAAGGCTTCCACCAATCGGCTGATTGTGCAAAGGGTATATGTCGAGACCGTTCATTGCGACTTTCGCTGCTTCTTTTTGAGTAGAAGCGTGAACAAGTAAATATCCACGTTCTCTCCATTCAACAGGCACTTTATACAATCCCATGTTAGTCATTCTCCCCAACATCCTTGAACAGGATTTCTTTGTCGGCTTTCCAGTCTTTGATTTTGCACGGAATGTCCGTGCCGGGCACGGTCTTTTTCAGACCGTCCATCTGCCAGATGTTCCATGAGATTGTTTCTGCGATGCAGTCAAGGAACATAGGCATACAGCCGATTTCCAACCTTTTAGCATCAAACCGATACCTAAAATTTTCAACCAGCGTCAGAAACAGATTGCACCTTGCCAGCAAGAGATTGTCTCCCTGCCACTCATAGCCGTATGTCGATGCGTAGGCGCTAATTGCCCAGCACATCCACATATCGTAGTCATGGAACTTCTCTGCCAGAACATTTAGCTTCCTATCCAGCAGACCGATTCTGTCTGGCACGGAAATCATCTGCCCTGTTGTGGTATCATATCGGCTTGTCAGGAACGGCGCTTCGCCGCAGGTGACTTCAAGGCAGGTCTTATTGATGTATTCCTTCCAATCCTCGCCTTTCAAGTCGTTTTCGGCAATGTCTGCCATTTTCTTGCAGACCCATGTCGGCGTGAACACCTCTGCTTTCTTGCTGGTGCGCTTCTTTTGGTCTGCAAGCCGTTTCTGCACACGAGGAACAAGTTGAGCCTTGTCCAGTTGTTCCAGTGCGATTTCATCTGCAAAGCCAACGCCAAGCTCAGGCGGTGGGTCTGTCGCCCAGATGATGTTCTTTCCTGTCGTGTGGTCTTGCAAGAGGACAGGCAAGAACGTGCGTAGACAGGGGTCAGAAAAGTCAATTAAAGTTTCCATTGGTCAGCCCTCACCATGATTTTGTTCTTCTCTTTCAGCCAGTCCTTGACGCAATGAAAGCAATGCTCACGGTTCTGGCAACGCTCCGGGTCACGATGCTTGATAAGCTCGCAGATGCCCGGCGTAAAGTTTTCTGTAATATCTTCGTCCGTCATGGAGCGGATGAAATCGCCGTTAGTCATCCTCGATCACCTCTTCTGCCACCTCTTTGTACTCCACGTCAATTCCCTTCGGCAAAGCCGTCTGGTACTTCTGGGCGAGCTGCTCTGCGCTCTGGGCATCGCCCAACGGCTGTTCAGGCGGTGCAACGGTAACTTCCACGTTGTCACGCATACCAAAGTAGTTTTTGGCTCGGAAAATCCACTCTGCCGGATTCTCCTGACCGTACATACCGTTGTATGCCCACATGGACTGCATTTGCAGAATCAGCTTCAGAATATACTTCTGCTGCAAGCTGTCGTCACGGCGCTTGCCTGTCATAATCTGTCTAAGACTAGGCCATTCGATGCCTAGTACAAGCGCAATCCATTCCACCACAGGGGAGATTCTGGCTTCGATGCAAGCGTCAAAGAAGAAGTCAAGGCGTTGCTGTACCTCAATGGGGTTGTTCATGTCCACGCTCGGAAGGTCGCCAAAATACTTTGCAGCAATCATGCCCACAACTTTCTTGTCCTCTTCATCGCCGATTCTTGACTGCAAATCCCCTGTGCTCATCATCTTCAGCTTCTCGATAGCCAACTCTTGCTGTTCTTTCACCTTTTTACTCACCTGTGAGCGGATAGATTTCCGCTTGTTAAGCATCTGTTGCTTCTTCTTCTCACGCTCTTTCTCACGCTTCGCAGCGGCTTCTTCTTTCGCCTTTTGCGCTCGCTTCTCACGCTTTTTCTTTTCAGCTTCGGTCAGCGGCGGTCTACCACGACCACGCTTCGGGGGTGTTGCCAAGAGTTATCACCTCTTCATTTTCGTTTCGATGTTTCTCAGTTCCCGTGCAATCCACAAGATGGAGCAGCAGTTGTCCCACTGCCGCCACCAAGCGCACTTTTCTTTCTCGCATACGCACCGACCAAGCGGATTGCTGGTCATCTTCATTGGGCAGTAAAGTTCGTTGTCCATTAGTACTCCTTTTCGATATGAACCTTTGCAATTCTGACCATCGTATTATCTTTGAAACACGCAGGTCTGCCATTACTGAGAAACACGCAATTATACGTTATTGCTTCTCTAAATAAGGAAACGTCCGTAATACTATTTATTCTCATTAAGAGATCTTTTTTGTAATAAAACGGTTCTCCAATCTTGAGCGAATCAAAACGAACCACCTGATTATCACGCTCTCCACGAATTTCCATTTTTACCTCCCAAGAAATACAAACGCCCACTTCATCCATTCGGGAATGTCTGCGGAAAACAAGCCCTTATACATAAAGATGGAAAGTACGATAGATGAAACTGCCACGACTGCAATAAAAGCAATCACAATTCCCTGAAAAATCACAAACATTCTGCGACTTCTTTCCATTCTCTTTTCAATGTCATATCTGTTCATGTTTTTACCTCCACCCCATCATAACAGCCGTACAAACGACCAGACACACGTTGACGAACGCCCAGACAAGCATTGCCTGCCGTTCCTCAAACAGGCTGTTCGCCATGTTCTTGATTGTCCGTTCGGACTGAACTACTACCGCCAGTAGGACTAGGCAGACCAGCCAGCGGGTTACAAATTCAAACATCATCGTTACCACCTGTCCATAATTTCAAATTCTCTCATGTGAAGTTTTTCACCGCAAAACGGGCAAATCCTTTCCTCTTGAAATTCTTTCTTTTTCATATACGCTTCATGCTTCACGGACGTCATGCACCTATCGCAAGAATAGGTCAAAATGAAGTGAACCGGCTTTTCTTCTTGCTTTTCTTTTGGATAAATCTTTTCTTCAAATACATCGTACAGCTTTTGGAAACCAGCTTTTGCGCTCTTTACCCACATATCGTGCCCGGCTTCTGCTTCCTCTTTGCTGTCATATCCTCGAACAACAATCCACTCTCCACCCCTAAATTGTTCGTGTTGAATCGCCGTTTCGTAATTCCAATCCCTATCGTCAACAGCGCAAGTATCAATGTGATAGCCATTGACGGTGTCTTCTTTCAGTTCTCGTTCATAACGAGGGCGTTGATTCATAAATCCAAAAAACTCACTTGCAAAATCAAGCATTGTTATCCTCCATCAAATCGTCCATGCTTAACTGACCGCTGACGTTGTCATCTTCCATCCACCAGCGAAAAACGTCCATGCCAGTTTGCCAGTCGCACGGCAAACCTTTTGCTTTTCTGACATCAAGCATTCTTTCAAATGCAGAAATGTACATTTTTTCATAAGAAGGCCAGCGCATGAACTCACGCTGTCTGCCCCCCCTACCAGCCATTGGACAGCCGATGCAACCAACACGCTTCTGTCCTTCGCAGTAAAGCGGATTGATAGGCAAGTGTTCGCTGTGCATGTAGCTCCACACATCATCGTCAGACCAATCCACAATAGGGTTGACGGTCATTTTTCCCTTGAGGTTGCAGGTTTCAAAGAGCTGCCGCTTTTCATCGTTATCTCCCATCAGGATGATGCGCTTTTCTTTGTCATGATGGCTAAATTCCATCGTTCCACGGTTTTTCTTTCTGTTTGTGGATTCAGCCCAACGCACACCTGTTGCAATGAATCGATTTTTTCCAGTGTTCTCTTTCAGAACGGCACAGCAATACCGCACAAGTCGTGTGGGCGGCATCAGCTTTTGCGGAATCAGTGTCCACATGGACACGGGCTTGTCCTTGTACCGTGGCATGACAATGGAGCATTTGATTCCACGTTCTTCCATCGCCTTGAACTGCTCACGGATGAAATAGACTGTCTCCGGCGCATCTGCTGTGGTGTGGCTGTTGACCACCTCGAAGTTGATTCCAGCACGTTCAGCCAGAGCCACAAGCACCTGTGAATCCTTGCCACCAGAGTATGTGACCATGAGCGGTTTCTTGTACCGATGCTCGGATAGCCGTGCAGCGTCCTGCAACCGTGCGATTGCAAGCTGTTCCTTGTCCATTAGCTCCACCTTTCCCTCAGCTCTTTTTCGACCTGTTCCGACTTTGCGGTGATGTAATCCGCAAACTCGTCAGGTGTCATGTCCTCGTTCTTGAACTGCCCAACCATCTCCCAGTACCTGTCACCAATGCGGATGATTTTCTGCACCTGTTCATCGGTCAGGTCTGCATCGCACCGAAGATTCTGAATCAGTGCGCCCCATGTGGCGGCGATTCCGTCCAGAGCCATGCGAAAGCCGTACAACTGGTTCTGCCGTGCGATTTTGCGGAGGTTGGTCGGCTTGACCTGTTTACCGCACAAAGGGTAGCTCCCGAATTTATTCATCCGACTGCTCCTTGTTTGGGGTGTCGCTGTCAATCAACGTCATACGGCACGTCCTCCATTCTGAATCCGCACATCGGGCAAAATGGCGTTTTGAGACCACACGGGTTCACCTCTCCACATTCCGGGTTCGAGCAACGGGTTGCTGGTACACACCATGAGCCGTTTTTCCCGGCACTGATATCATAGGAGCCGGGAATTTCCTCCCAGTGTGCCACAGGCCGCAGCGTCTTCGGGTCGATGGTGGGCAGATTGCTCAGGTCTCCCAGCTCATCGCTGATGCTTTCACAGAACAGGATGTCGGCAGCCTTGCCCTTGGCATCCACAGGGCGAACATCATTTGCCATTGTCCTGCGCCTCCTCTCCGACCTTCCAGCCGATAAGGTCGCAGATGCAAGCCTTATCCTTTTTGCACCAGTGGATGATAAACCGATCAGGAAGGAACGACCCGTGGAATACGCTTGTAATACCGTCTCCTCCCAGAGTTTCGGTAATGTCTTTGATGGCCCAGTTCACAGCCTGCGTGACATCCACTTTTTCCTCGAAGATACATCCGCAGTTGCGGCACTTAAAAAGGCCGGTCCTTCTCTCAGTCATTCGTCTGCACCTCCTCAGGCTCCAGCATCTTCCGGCTGCAGCTCTGGTTGTAGCAGACAGGGCAGCAATAATGCAGATACTTCACCCCGGCCAGAATCTCCGGCGGCTGGCACATAACCATCGGCCTGCCGCAGTTCTGGCAGACAGGCCAGCCCAGTACGGCAACATTCTTGCGCTCCGCAAGACGTTTCTTCCAGCGTGGGTATTTTTCCTGTGCCTTCTCCCAGCATTCTTCGTAAAACTCCTGCATGGCAAAGCCGTTCACAGGCTCGCCCAGCAGGGCATAGATGCTGTTCAGGACATCCCCGAACTCCTCTTTCAGATTCTCCCAGCACTCTTCGATGGTCTTGGGAGTAGGGTTCGTTCCATCCAGCGCACAGCGCAGCTTTAACGCAGCCTGTGCCAGTTCGGATGCTTCTTCTGCCAATTGCGCCAAGATTTCGGTCTTAGGCAAAATGTCTGAAACTTTCTTGCTCACTTCTGTTCTCCTTTCAGCCAGTCGTTCAGTTTTTCCATGCAAGAGGGGCAAAGAACAACCGTTTCGTCTCTTATCGAGTAAATTCCTTTATCATCGCCAGCAAGGCATTTTACAATAGAATTGCTTTCAAATTGGTCAAGTTCGTCATCAAACGGTGTCATGTATTTTACATCGTTGGAAAGCAGAAACGCTTCGCCACATCTATCGCAAACCATTGTCATTTTTACCACAACTCCCAACTAGCCTTAAGCTCTTTTCCGATTTCAACAGAAAGTTTCTTGATGATGATTCTTGCGTGTTCATACTGAGCTTTTACACCGTATGAATAATCTGTGACAACCTTCTTCTGGATTTCATTGCTTCTCATTTTCTTTCTAATGTTTTCTTCGTTCTCCACAAGAAGTTCGCTTTGGTACAGCCCCAGAAGCCTTACCAATTCTTGTTTTTCAGACAGTTGCATTTTCTTTCTCCAATCTCTTTAGCAACTCATCCACGTCATATCGCCAATGGACACGCAGCCTTTTTGCTTTGACTTCTATCCCCTCTTGTTCTGCCCACTGCCAAGGGATGCTCTTGCGGCTCTCGTTGTATCGGAACGCCAGAACCTTGCTGGTAGGGATTGCAAAGGTGCGGCTGACCGCCCTGTAATTGACTATCACATGGGCAGTCTGACCGCTGTACCCCATTGCATCCACCATGTCAGTGATGTGCTTTTCCTTGCGGTATTTGCACTTTGCCTTGTCGTACTTGCCGAACACCTTTTCCAGAGGGATAGAGGACGTTTCAATGGTTTTCAGCTCAAACAGGTGGTTCATCGGGTAACGGTATACAAGGAAGTCGCAGATGTTGTCGATGGAAAAGCTCAGGTTTTCGTTGCCGCCATAGTAGGTTGCAGCACTGTCTTTCAGTCGGTAGCACCACGCATCGGATGGGATGGATGCTTTGAAGTCTGCTTCAAACTGCTTGCCGGTGTTCATGCGTTGTCCCCCGGCAATGCAGGAATCGGCATCCAAAACTTCACAGGGCGATTGTTGTCCAACCATTCCCCATTCTTAAATTCTCTCGTTGCAATGAGGTTTTCCCAATGCCAGAAGTCGTATGCAACAAAGTAAACTCCGTCAGTAGTCGGCTGAGCGTATTTCACGCTTGTCCACAATTGCATAGCGGTCGGAACGCTGTCAATCGTTGACCACAACACTTCCCATTCATGCGGAGTTATTATTCTTTCTGCTCTATCCGCAAGCGCATCAAGAAAATCGTCGTCATAAATCAGTCTCACCATCGTTCACCTCTAAATTCATGGAATATGAGTTGCCTTGTCAGCAGGTTTTTCCATTTCCTTCATGATTCGCTTGTGTTCTTCAGTAGTCATGTTGTTCGGAAAGAAACACCTGTCAACAATCTCAAACGGCTCAATATAATGGTCAAGGACATCTCTCGCTTCTTCTCGTGCCTTTTCAGCGCACAGTTCGATGTAATCATCTTCCGTCATGTTGTAGTCGGTAATGCAATCAACAACCGAAGAAAACCGACACAGCAATCCATTAGGTTGCCTTGCAATAAACGCTCCCATTTATCGTTCACCTCTAAATTCACTTCCGAGAAACCGCTTCTTGCCACGTTCCCGGTGCTTGTCCTCATAATCACGGTGGTACACGCTCTGGCTGTGGTTAAGCTCATGCACGAACGCCTTGCGCTCCTCGAAGTCTTTCTTCTCTGCCTTGTACTTCTCGCAAGTGTCGTGGCAAGCTGTGCAGCGTGATGTGCAGTTGAGACAACAAGTAATCATTCTTTGCCAAATCTCCTTTTTGTAACGGCAATGGGGAACTCTTCGATTTCGGAAGCCCATCGTGCCGTACCGTTTCCATAGGTCTTTTGCCAGACAAGTGGGAAGCCACCTATACCATCGAACAGACTGCCCAACGTGGCATTTAGTCTTAAATAGGGTTTCATCTTCTGTACAATCCAGAACCACTGCGGTAGAGCAATGGAATTTCCAAGTGCTTTATAACGCGGGCTGTCCGCCGGTTTGTGCTTCTTGCCCTTTGTGTCCACCCACTCACCGATGTCTGTCCACCCGTCCGGGTAGCCTTGCAGGCGTTCGCATTCAACAGGGGTCAGGCGGCGAACAATCCAACGGATGGTTTTTTCCGCAACTAACGGCCCGGAACTTGACCCATCGTTCTTACAGGTAAGCGTTGCCGTTTTGTCTCCTGTAACAGCTCCGTTATACACATCGACTGCGACAGAAGTTTTCTCTGCGACCAAACACTCGTTGCCATTGCCGATGTTCCAGGCTTTTGCTTTCAAGGTTGAGCATTTTTCGCTTTCTTTGTATTGACTGAAAGATTGTTCGTTGAATGTCTTGCGCTCGATTGCAATAGCCGTATAGTCTGTGATTCGGTTTTCGTGGTCGCCTGTAATGGTCGGCACGATTTTTCCATCGCCGTTTCCACGAGCATCATAAACAACAGGCTGAAACAATGTCTGGTCTTGGAGTGTTGAAAGCGTTGCGCTTTTTTCGGTTTGTACCAGCGCACCTTTACCACCACCGGCGCATCCACTACGGATTTTCAGGGTGTAAGCTATCGGATTCTGGAAATTCAGCGAATATCCGCCGTTTTCTTTCGCCTGAAGCGTCCCTGATATTTCTGCTTCCATTCGCCCGTTTCTGCAATCGACCGCAAAAGTTTGTGTAGCTTCTTCAAAACGTGTTCTTCCGTCTTGTCTTTCCTCTCCCGTGCTGCTTCCACCTGTTCCTGTTTCGCTCTGGCCTCTTCCACTGTCTGTACCATCGTAACCGTTGCTTCCGAAGCTCCCGGCTCCCACCACTCGATCATGTCCAGCAGGGCTGTCTTGAGCAAGTCCGGCAATGCTTTGCCACGTCGGGATGCTCTGATTAGGATGCCCTGGCAAGCTTTCGCGCTCAAATAGTATTTCTGCGGCACGTTGTCCTCCAAAATCCACGACAAGAGCGATTCTCTTTCGGCGCTGGGCGACTCCCCAATATTGAGCGTCAAACTGTCGCCAAGCCAAGCTCCATCCGTTTCCAGCGATTGCTCCGGCTCTGCTCCATCTGCCCCCCCTACCCGAAGGTCGAGGAATTGAAACATCTGGCTGTGCAATGCGGGCAAGTTCTTCCAGCACGGCTCTGAAATCTTCTCCTCCGTTGGAACTGAAAGCTCCGGGGACATTCTCCCAAATAGCGAAAGTTGGATACATTCCATTGGTGGCTGTCCTCATTTCCTTAATGATTCTTGCGGCATCCAAAAACAACACGGAACGGTCGTCGTCAAATCCAAGCCTTTTCCCCGCCATAGACAAGCCCTGACAAGGGCTGCCGAACGTGATGCAATCCACAGGCTCTATCTGGTCGCCGTGAATCTTTGTAATGTCGCCCAAGTGCTTCATATTTCCAAACGCCCGTATAGCCAGATAGCGCAGCTCTTATATAAGGTAGGCGGTCAGGGTTTATGTCCTAAAAGGGCAAATCCGATGAATCGTCAATCACAGAGAAGTCATCTGCGTTTCCCTGCGAATAGTTCTGTGGTGCATTCTGCGGCCGATCGGCGGGTTTGCTGTCAGACTTGCCACCGCAAAAGTCAACCTTGTTCGCCATAATTTCCGTTGCAGTGCGGTTGCTTCCCTGCTTGTCGGTATACTTCCGGGTCTGGATGCTACCAGTCACCAGAATCAGGCTGCCCTTCTGAAACCACTTGGAAACGAACAGTGCCGTATTACCAAATGCGGTGCAGTTAAAGAAGTCGGTTTCCTTCTGGCCGCCACTCTGACGGTCGCAGGCAATGCTGAACGTGCAAACATCCTTGCCAGACTTCGTGACCTTAGCTTCAGGCGTGTGAACCAGACGCCCCTGAATTGCGATAGAATTAAGCATTGTTTAGCCCTCCTTCGGCTGTTTCTGGGCACAGTCCCAACACAGGACACGCCCAAAGCGTTTCTTCGTGCTTCTTGCAGTTTCCAGCGGAGTGACTGTGCGGTTGTTGTACTGAATAGGCTGCAACTGCTTTCCGCAGCAAGCGCATGGGGGGATGGTTTCCGCTTCCGTTTGCTTCTGCTCAGGCTTGTTTGACCTGCTTGTAGTCTGCTTCTGGTACTCGTCCGTGTCAGCGTCCTTCGTATCGTCAATGCAAAACAAACCGTTCAGAGCGTACTTTCTGGCGTAGCTGCTTGCAGTGCCGGTAATCTGCGAATCGTCCATGCCCTTCTTAAACTCAGGCTCACGAGCGTATGCAGTCACCGTGTAGGTGGCACCATCCTGCGATTCAACCGTTGCAGTGGCTTCGATGTAGTGCCAACTGTCAACGATAACAGGTTTGTCGGAAAGCCGCAGCACAAGGCTATGCGCTTTTAAGATGGGCTTGACCGCTTCGAGAATGTCCTCGCACGAGCGGTACTTGTAGCCGCCAAATTTGTTCATCTGCCCCTTCGGGGCTTTCAGCTCTGACTGAACAGCCATCAGAGCTTCATGGATTTTGCTGTTGTCCATACGTTTCCTTTCTTTGGCTTCATTAGGCCTCATTGTTCTTACTTCGGCTTAACTTGGCTATATAAAATCAACCAGCCATCAGGTCTGCCAACTGTGCACGGAGGTCTTTCAGCTCTGCTTCCCTGTTCTCAATCTCAGACTGCAAGTCCTCAATCGCTGCAAGCCGGTCAGCTTCCTTAGCTTCCGCCATCTGCTCGTTGGTCATGAAGTACACGCCATCCTCCGGCTCTGTCACGCCACCGAATCTATCCAGGTTCACGCTAATCATTCTTTCTGGGCCGTCCTCTCTGTTTTCTGTGCTCTTGGATTTGAAGAGCTGAGTACCACTGGCTTGTGTCGATTTCAATGGTAGACCACCGGTAATCGCATTCTTTATTCAAGCAATGCTTTCTGCGAATAATGCAATCGTCCTCGTTTCTAGTGTCAACGGTCGTAACACTTTCCTGTCCGCACATCGGGCATTTCACTGAGCATCCCTCCACTCGTTGGTGTGGTGGGCCGCTCGCTTAATCTTACGGTTTTCACGTTCAATACGCTCATTCTCCGCGCTAACGCCGATAATAGCGAGAATCAAAGCAGTAAAAAACATTGAGACGGACAGTAGCGTATATCCAAGCATCCCCCAGCCATTGGAAGCACCGTTGATGGCGTTTCCACATCCAAGTGCTGCAACGGCGATTGATATGCTTATAAAGCACAATACAGTGCCTTTAACAGTTTTCATTTCTCTTCACCTCTTTTAAGACAATTTCAAATCCGTTTGGCTTGTTTTCGCTAATAGTAATCTTTGCATTCAGGGCCTTTGCGATTTTTAGAAGCGTATCGACCCGAACGGAACTTTTCTGCTTCTTTCGCTTGCCCAAGATGCTGTAAATCGTCGGCCTTGATACTCCCGATCTACGGCTAAGGTCGTTGATGTTGAAGTACCTGGCTTTCATTGCATCTTCCAGCGTCATGCTTTCTTACCTGTACCGAAAATCCAGCAGGTGGCCATCAGAGCGCAAACACCAATGATGTACCACGTCGCCTTAGCTCCGACCAGAAGCTCGATATGATGCACCAGCCAGAAGTTTAGCAGGAACGCTGCTAGAACCAATGCCAGGACAATGCCCCAAATCAGGGCGATTTCTACTAGTGCTTTCATCTTTGCCCTTTCTATTATGTATGTGTTGCAGCCGGTCTTTCTCCCGGCTGTGCCAGCGGATTTCACGCTGGCCGTAGTATTTACCGTTCATCAGGAGCCTTCACCTTTCCCTGTGCAAGTAAAGTACTGTAATGGCCGTAGCTCATGCCGTATCGTTTTGCGGCATCGTTCATCTGTCGCACGGTATACTTTGGAGGCTCGTGCTTTTGAGGTCTCGCACGTTCTGGTTCCTGCACATCCCAAGTAATTTTGAACTCACCAGATGCTTTTAGCTCATTCAGCTCTTTTTGCTTTTTGGCTTTGTACTTTTTGGTCAAAGCCTTGTTTGCATCTGCTGCGCATTCAGGGTGATACTTCTGAGACCAGACCTTCCGAACCATTGGCTTCTTGCACCAAGCGCATAAATCCGGTTCCTGCTTAGCCTTGATTCCTTTCTTTATAAGAGCCTGCCGTTCTCTGCGAACAATGATTTTACATTCTTCACAGTATTTCTTGCACGGATTTACAAGGCCAAGAAAGACACCGCAACGCTCACAGTACTTTTCTTCCACGCTACATCTCCTCTTTTAGCCTGGCTTCCCGATTGTGACATTCAAAGCACTGATTGATGGTCTTCTCCATCCAAAGCACCTTGTTGGCATCGTTTCTGGACACGCCAGCTGCCATTGCCAGCTTCAGTCTGCGTTTGCGGCTTTGCGCCTTGCGAAAATTCGTCACCAGCACTCACCAGCCTTGTCTGTGATGAACTTCGGGACTTCCCGACCTGTGGCAATGCACAGTGCAACCAGCTTTTCGACCCAGATGTCGTACAGGCTTTCTTTGGGCATATAGCACTGGCCAACACAAGGATCCTTGAAATTTTCCCAAATCGTCAGGCCGACAGCGCCATCCGTGACCGTCCAAATCATGCTGTAACCTTTATCGCACAAGCTGTACAAAATGCTATGTGCTTCGACTTTGGCTTTGTCGAGCTCAAAGGAATCCCAGCACTTTTTGCTTTCCTCGTAGGCCTCGGCCGCCGCGTCAATAGCAAACTTTGCTTCATCCGGGTGCTCAAGGTCTACCTTTAAGGTGATAATCTTCTCCATGTTCAGCCCTCCGCTTTCTTGCTCTTCTCCGTCTTTAAGAAGAAATTAACGAAATAGACTTGACCGATGCCGGTCACCTTCGGAGTCTTGTTGATGGAGGTGTGCCCATCGGAATGTGCAATGGACGTTTCCTTGATTTCAAACAAGCGAAGTTCCATAGACTTCTGCGTTGGCATATTGTAGTCCGTCCGCTTCTTGTCTTTAATCAAGTATCCGTTCTCACGCATCCACTGGAACAGGCGGTTCTGCCCAATCTGGATGCCGTTCTGTGAAAGCAGCTTTGCCATCTCACCAACGAGAATGCTTTGGTTGCTTGCGCTCACAGCGTCAGCAAAAAGCGCTTTCGGCTTCATGGTTTCAATCTGCTTGTCCTTCTCTTCCAGCTCTTCGTGCGCTGCGATCAGCGCAGTTGCAAGGAGCTGCGAGCGGGTAAGCTGCGGCTGTTCAGCCAGCTTCTTTTCCATTTCGTTGAACGCTGCAATGTACTTGAGCTTCCACTCAAGAGCCGCCTTTCCGGTAAACCCCATAGCCAGCAAGGTGAAACCGTCACGGTTCATCAGGTAAGCCCTCTGTTCCCTGCCGTAGCTGTCCTGATCTGTGCCCTCAAAGAACATCTGCGCAAAATTGCGCACATCTTCTTTGAGGTTGTCCACCGCCCTGAGAACGTCACGGTGATTCTTGTCGAAGTTCTCTGCAATCTGACGGCTCGACACGACAGGCTCGCCGTTCTGGGTGGATAAGATGATATCGTTCATTTTTTCTCCTTTCTTACTCGCTCGAATCCTGAATATTCAAAATCCGGCAGATGCTTTTCTTGATTCCGGGCGTTTCCAGCTTTCCAGTCTTAACCTTGAAGAGGTAAGAGCGGTCAAAATATCGTCCAGTATCCTCCTTGACTTTTTCAATCAACCAGTCGTTGGTCTTGTCTTTTTGGATAAGAGCAATCTCGATTTGTTTGCCAAAGTCACACAGAGGCTTTTTTTCAGCCATTATTTCACCTCCGGCTATTGATTTTTACGCATAAGTGTAATATAATGAAGTTGCTAGAAATCATTCATTACGCCTTCGCGGTACGGTCTTAGTATAATACGCTTTCGCGTAAAATTCAAGGCTTTTTTAAGCGTTCGCGTAATTTCAGCAAACCTTACAATGCGAGGACTGGAATTATGGCAAACTTGTACGAAAATATTGAAAATCTCTGCAAGCAGCGCGGAGTAAATGTGACCACAATGTGCAAGGAATCGGGTGCAAGCCGCGGGTCTTTGACCGATTTGAAAAACGGTAGAAAGCAAACCTTAAAATATGAAACGCTCGATAAGATAGCTTCTTATTTTGAAACAAGCGTAGATGCTTTGGTTTCTGGCGACCGAAAAGAAAACCCGCCCCAGCAGCCGCAAAGCGAAATCGATGCAGCATTGGAGCGGATTAAAAGAAAACTTGAATCTATGCCGAAAGAACAGCGTGAAGCTCTAATGAACCTGATCGAGAAGATGTGAGGTAAGCCCATGTATTACTTGTTGTGCGGCTGCGCCTTTTGCTTTTGGTTCATGCAGGCCTTGTTAAAAGGCAATGACCGTGCTCTATATGGCAACGGCAGAAAATATCGTTACCGTAAAAGAAAGAATCACTGGTTTTAAGCGAGGTGGAAGATGAAAAAGTACAGCAAAGAAGAGCTTCTTAACGATAAGAGCAGCCACATGGGTGCAAGGTTTATGTACTCGTTCGGAATGGCTTTCATCATATTTTCCTTTCTTTTCCTGATGTATTCAACCACTGCCTTTATCATTTGTATGGCGGTTGGTCTGTTTTTGTTCTTTAAGGGCAAAAAGGAATACAATCTTTTTATGGAGAAAAATAAGCTAAAGCAGAAAATGTACACAACGCCTATAAAGGCAAAGATTGTTGCTTCTGGAATTAGCAAGAAAGCTGGAAGCGCTGCCGTTCGCACAGCGATTGGCGGTGCTGTTGGTGGGCTTCCTGGTGCTATTTATGGCTCTGCTACTGCAAAATCTAAAGCCGATGTGACGTTCTATGTCACCTACGAGGACGGGCATAAGGCATCCGAAACCGTAAGCGCAAATTCTTCTAGGTTCAATGAGCTGATGAAAGTCTGTGAAGATTGACCCGGTAAAATAAAAACCCCTTGTGCCGGGCTGGTATAGCTCTGCGCAAGGGGTTTTCTGTTATTCTAGGTCTAGGGCTTGCTCCGTTGCCGGAATCTTTTCAGGATGTTCCAGCAGCCATGCAATAAATCGGTCAATCTTGGCTCTTTCCTGTTCGCTCATTGTGGCATATCCTCCCGATTGGCAATATCTGATGTTCACTTGATATGATTATACATCTTTTGGTTGTGTAGTCAATACAATTTGAACAACTTCGAAAAAATCGAACGTTTTCTTCACATCCGTTACTTTACATCGGGGAAGCCACGAGCGTTCAAGTCAAAAGGGACAACGCCTATCCATCTTTCCTCCAATCACAGCTCTACGAGCTGTCCGTCAATGCGTTCGATGTTATCTGCCGGGTCGCGTCCATCGTCTAAGGCGGCTACGGCACGTTCCAGAATGCCTTTTGCTTCGAGGTAAGCATCTTTATCAGCTTCGTACCCAGAAAGGCTCAGGACAAGCTCCAGCGTCCGTCTACGAGCGTATGGAATAATCAGAGCATCTACGGTTCGGTTCATTAGCTTTCCTCCCATGGTTCAGGTGTGTGTGGCTGCCCATCGGGAACGCTGGCGGGCATTCCGTCAACGATCGGCATACGTTCATGGTTCCAGATTACAGTTTCTTTCATTTTGTGTTTCCTTTCTATTTGGAATTTTTTGACAATACAGTTATAACACAGGCTGCTGTTGGTTCTCCATAGCAGCTTTTTCCATTTTTTGGCTTGTCGAATCCGGCAGTTTTGCAGAATTTTGTTGAAAGGGCGTGAATTTATGGATGAATATTTGTTAAGAACTGCAAAGGCATTGGAAATGGCACGAATGCGTTCCGGTCTGAGTCAGCAGAAATTGGCGGCACAGATGGGCGTTAATCGTGGTACGATTGCCAACTGGGAGCAAGGTCTGGCAGCCATCTCCCTGCCAATGGCTATGCGCTGGTTCACCTGCTGCGGCGTATCGGTGGCTCGGTACATGGACGCTTGCATTCATCCGGGGCTGCTGGAGCATCTGGAGGACGACCTTCTCGACATGGAGAAACGGCGGATTCTCATAGATGCTATGATGGAGTGCTCCTCCTATGAGATAGATGCCTTGCTGTATATCAGGTACGGAGATCACGGCTCAGACCACATCGGTGTACTGACGGAAATCCTGGCAAACCTCCACACGCCGTTGAAGGACAGAGTTGCTGTCTGCCGGATGGTGTCTGGTAGCTATGAGATGGCACAGGCTACCGGAACAGACCCAGACCCGAACGGAACCGCCCCAAAGATGGAGATTCTCTATCAGGCGCAGGACGCTGGAACAGAAGCTGCCATGAAGTCCAATGATTCCTATACCGTTAATCCAAATAATATAAGCAGCTGATTGTCGAATTATCGAAGTTTTTACGGTATACAGGGGGACGTGCTCCACTTTTTGTACACAATAGGCCTGTTATAAATATGGTTTTGGGTTGTCATTTTGTCCCCCATAGAATCGTAAATGGTGGATTTTTGCGGATGTAATTAACGAACTTGCGTGAAATTTTCGTTCATAAAAGCGTGACTTGTCAATTCGTCCCCTATTGGTGTGATTGCACTCCATTTTCTGTACACGATAGAACCGTCAGATAGATTATAGGGCTTGATAGACGTTTCTTATTCAGCAAAAAAAGTCGTCGTTTTCCACAATCTGCCCGTTGAAGAGAAGAAATTGTTGAAAATGTATCGTCGTCACTATTTGATGATGATTATTTATCTCTTGTTTATCTCTTGTTTATATATATAGTAAGAACGTGTACAAAAAGTGGAGCATTGTGTACATAAAGTGGAGGAACGTGTACAAGAAGTGGAGTGTATCGTGTACAAAAAGTGGAGTATCGTGTACAGAATGTGGAAGTCGATTGTTGAAAAAATAATTGTGTACAGAATCATTGACGTGTACACGATACAGTGGTATAATAGGGTAGAAGAAATGAGGTGATGCAATGCCAGAATTGACAGGAAACAACCTTGTCGAAAAGAGCAAGGCATTGGTTTGGGCAAAGTTTACGGACTACACAGCGGGTGAGCTTCGGCTGCTTGAAGTCTATCTGAGCCGTATCAATCCGAGAGACCCGGAAAGCTCCAACGTGTCGTTTACGCTGGCTGAATATTGCAAACTGCTGGATTTGAAGCTCAATTCAAAGAACTTGAAGTCGCAGGTTAAGCACTTTTTGGGCAACGTGGTTTCAGTACCACTGAATGCAGATGGAACAGAATATGTGATGTATCCGCTGTTTACAAAGGCAGAGGTCAAGTACAATCGAGAATCCTTGTCCTATGACGTTTCAATCAACTGTAATCCTGACTTGCGGCCTGTGTTTTTCGACATTGCAAGAAGCGGCTACGTCAAATACCGTCTGCGCTATACGATTGGGATGAAACAGCAAGCATCTATTCTGATGTACAGCATGATTCGAGATTGGATGAATCGCTCTCTAACATCGAACAAGATTGGTTTGAAGCAGCTGCGTGACCACTTGGGGGCAAACGATGCAAGTTATGACGATTTCCGGGCTTTACGCCGCAGAGTTCTTGAACCAGCAGTGGAAGAGATCAGCAATGTTTCAGACATTGTCGTTGATTTTGAAAAGATTTGCACAGGGCGAAAGGTAGTAGCAGTTGAGTTTCGATTCGGGTACAAATCTAAGCAGCCCGTCATAGATGCCGATTCTAGCGAAGTTGATTGTGAGACGGCTAATTCAAAGCCGGAGAGCAAAAAAGCCGCCAGAAAGCCCCGCACAAGCGGATATGAAGGGTATGACTGGTCTGTTTGCGATGCTCTATCTGTTCAAGAGTGCATCGAGGTGGCAAAGGTTGTCGAAGTCAAAATGATGGAAGAACACCCGTCTATCAAGCTTCCGAAGCGGAGAGATGCGGTTTACGACATCGTAAAGGCTGCGTGTGCGGATATTCTTTCAATCAACCGTGACCCTTGGCCTGACCATCCGAAGCGGTATCTGATTGGTAGCTTGAAGAAAGACGGCGCGATTGAAGAGTATCTTCCGGCATTTTATGAGATTGACGCGCTGCAAAAGTAATCAGACATAGAAAATAAAAGAAAGAGTGATAAAATGGCAAAAGTTCCATACTCCGTTTTGAATAAAGCGGAACTTGACCTTGAAAAAAAGTTTGATTATCAGTTTCGGTTCAATCATCATGGAAATCAGGCTTCTGTAAGGGTTTTGCCGCAGAAAAGTTATAGCGAACTAACGCCTGACGAAGCGATTGAAGCCGGGAAAACCTTAATCGAAGCCGGTAAAGCGGCGAAAGAGTTCATTTATAACGGTTACTTTATAGATTGGGGAGAATAAAAATGGCAAAAATCATAGCAGTCGCCAACCAGAAGGGCGGCACAGGAAAGACCACCACAAGCACCTGTCTGGCGGGTGCGTTGCAGTTGCTTGGTAAGAAGGTGTTGCTGGTGGACTGCGATGCCCAGTGCAACGCAACGGACACCTACGGAGCACAGACAGAGGATGTGTGTACTTTGTTCGATGTAATGACCCGGCAGGGTACGGTAGAAGAAGGGATCCAGCACTGCGAAGCCGGTGACATTTTGCCATCCGACAGCGCATTGAAAGATATCGATGAACAGATGGTTCGGGACATTGGCAAGAACTTCCGGCTGCGAGAAGCCCTTGAAAGCGTGTCTGAGCAGTACGATTACATTGTGCTGGACACTCCCCCGCAGCTTGGTCTTGCACTTGTAAACGCCCTGATCGCTGCCAACAGCATCATCGTGCCCATTACGGCAGACCGATACGCACTGGCTGGTTTGAGCCAGCTTTCGCAGACTATCGGCGATGTTCGAAGATACTTCAACCCGACCTTGAAGATTGAAGGTTTGCTCCTGAACCAGTACAAGAGCCGTGAGAACCTGTCCAAAGAGGTTGTGGAGCAGCTCCCTGTGATTGCGCAGAGCATGGGAACAAAGCTTTTGGACGTGAAGATTAGACCGTCTATGGGCGTTCGTAAGGCGCAGGCAGAGCGGCACAGCCTGTTTAGCGGTGACACGGCAAAGAGTACCAGCGCAGAGGATTTCAAGGCGTTGGCGCAGATGATTGTGGAGGAAAATACAAAATGAGCAACAAGATATGGCATAGTGCGAAGTATGACCCGCCGAAACTTGATTCGTACAATCATAGGAAAAATCTTGTTTTTTTAGTATATACGAAATATGGAACGTATCTTACAGCAAGATATTGTTACAATCTGCATACTGGTGAGCATTATTGGTGGGATGTCCAAACTGACTCGCATACGATTGATGATGTAGAATACTGGACGGAAACACCGAAAGAACCTTGCAAAGAAAACATAGCGACTGTTCAGTTGAATAAAGATGAATTGATAGAAATTGTAGAAAAAATCAATTCCGCAAGAGGAATCCCGGAAGGAGTTCTTAAAGTTCTAGGAATAGGCGGTAAGAAGGAGAAAGAAAAATGAAGTCAACCAGCAAAAAAACATCCGGCTTGTTGGGCGGGTTTGATTTCCAGCCTGTTTTTTCGGAGCAGACATTAAGCCAAAGTGAGCCAAAGGAAGAAGAAGTAAGCCGAACAAAGCCGAACAAAGCCGAACGAGAACAAATTAAGCCTAGTGATGCCAGAGACAGCCATGCACAGCCGAGTGAAGTGGAATTAAGCAGTATTAAGCCGAAGCAAGCCAAAGACAGCGAAAGCCAGCCGAGTGATGCTGTGTTAGGCGAAAGTAAGCCGAAGAAGCTGAAACAGGCGAAAGAAGTTCAACGTCTTATCGAACAAGGCGATGTGCCAGGCGCACTGGCTGAAGCTGGCTTGACAAAGAAAAAATTCCCGATGCCGGAATCGCATCAAGGTGTTGCAAGCGGTGACGGCAAGCGTTCTAAACGCATTACCATCCTTATGAGCGAGGAAGAACGCAAGTATATCAACCGTGAAGCCAGACGGCACGGAATGACCATCGGACAGTATGTGTACGCTCTGGCTGCTGCTGCGGCAGAGGGGAAGATTGAGTTGGAGGATTTCTTAGATGAATGATAGTGAACGACACCTTATTCGATTTGTTTGCGATGGTGATATGCGAAACGCGCAAAAAGCTGTTAAAATCATTTTGAATTCCATATCATCCAAAAAAGATGAACAGTTCAAAGAAAATATGTTTCGCAAGTTGGAAAGCAAAAGAGAATTTATTGAAGTGCCATATAACTTACAGCATCTTTTGATCGCAGAGGATACAGAAGAATTTCCAGAAGCAAGATTCCTTCTTAGGAACGAAGAAAAAAGTATAACGCAGAAAATCGTTGCTATTTATCGAGCATCTGAAAAATTAAATGAAATGGGAATTCCTTATTTGCCAGCATTGATGCTTTATGGGCAAAGCGGATGCGGAAAAACCATGCTGGCTAGGTATATCGCACATAAAGCAAAACTTCCGTTTTTGAGGATTCAATTTTCAAGTCTAGTTGATTCGCACTTAGGACAAACACAATCTAACCTTGCAAGAATTTTTGATTATGTGAGGACTGCTCCTTGCGTTCTTTGTTTTGATGAAATAGATGCGGTCGGAATGGCTCGTGGGCAAAAAGATGACGTTGGGGAAATGAACCGTGTGGTTATTGCGATTATGCAGGAAATGGATAGATTACCGAACAATGTCATTATTATTGGAACGACAAACCGATTTGATAGGCTTGACCCTGCACTTGCAAGAAGATTTCCGTTGCAATACGAATTAAAGACGTTGTGCCGTGCGGATGCAGAAATACTTTCCAAAAGGTTCTTTGAATATGCAGGAGCACAATATGAAAACATAGCTTATGAAGATTGCGTCCCCGCATCTACTGTTATCAAAGAATGTACAGAACGAATTGTAAATCAAGTTCTGAATCAAGAGGATTTCTTGGAGGATTGACGTATGATGAGGTCGAAGGAATTTTACGAAGGAAGTATTATCCGATTACAGAAAATGGTTAAACGTGGCATTTACGTTCTTTTGTTCGATGCTTTTGCCATAGCAATTCAGATTCCTTTTATCTTTGCTGGTAAATGGGTTGCAGCACACTTGATTTTGTCCATCGCCGTATCTTTTGCGGCGGGAATTAGTTTTAACACACTTATGGATAGCAAAAGACAACTTGATATGTACAAGGCAGATATGGAATTGTACTACACCAAAGAAAAATAATTTATGTGAGGGGAGAAAAATGCGCACATACAAGCCACACAGATGCAGGAGAAAAGAGGAACAAGCTAAAAGCTGAAATTTAAGGAGGAGAGTTCACATGGACAAAGTGAAATATTCTGATTACAATATAGAAGACTTGAAGCAGAGAAGGAAATCTTACGGAAGCGGCATTGAAATTTGCAGAAGCGGAGATGGAATTGACACTTCAATCGGTAGCAAAGTATGTTTTCCTGGACGAACATTGTCGCCGGATGAGGCGATTGCTTTTGCGAAGAATCTGATTAAGGCCGCGAATGAGGCAAAAGAGTTTAAGTACAACGGATATTTCATCAATTGGCTTGAGTAAAACTAATCATTATAATAGAAAGTAATCCCCTGCACAGCCGATTAAACTATGCAGGGGATTACTTTATTTATCTGTCACGCAGTCCCAGTAGGCATACGCCTTGCCGTCAACAGCGTCCGTGTCCTCAAGGAACGCCTTTGCCATGTCAGCGTAGAAGCCCGGAGTGTCAACGGACTGGCGTTTTGCGACCTGACAATAATCCGAGTACATCATGTTCATGACAGCCCAGAAATCGTTCGGGTCACAGGTGATGTTGCGCTGCTTGGCAACGTCCTGTGTCTGTTCCAGCGTCCAGTGACAGCCCTTCGTGCCGTCAGCATTCACCATGCTGTCGCACCATTCCTCTGCTTCATCGTGGGTGAGGTGCTTGCGTGGCATCTTGATGGAACGGCTGTCAGCACCGCCATGCTCATACTGCCCAGCCCGCTTGTCCCAGTCTCCGTTCTGCGAAAAGCCAATCTGCGGCATCTTGCGCCCATACTCTACGTCAGGGTAGCGGGGGATAGGGTAGGGGTCGATGTAGCGGTTCTCCTCCTGCGGATAGTAAGGATAGCGGTCATTGCCGCTTTCCAGCTTGCGCAGACGGCGTTCCAGCTCACGCTCCCTGCGGTCACGCTCTTCCTCAAGGCGGTCACGTTCCGGCTCACGGTCTTTTTCGTGGTCGCGGAGCATCATCATGCGGCGAAAATTAGTCTTGCCCATAATCTATACCTCCTCAAGAAATGGACGCAGGCGCACCGGCGTGGGAACGGCAGAAGCAGCCAAGATACTTAAACGTGCCGGTGCCGGTCGCAGACGTTGCCACACGGGTAGCGTAGCGGGTGCGGGTGTGGATGCTCTCAGCAGTTGCCTGAGCGCAGTTGCAGTCGGTCAGAGGGTATGCGGTCGTGCCTGCGCCGATGGTAATGACCACAGGGGCGTTGATGGTGGTCGTATCCGGCAAGCTCTGAGCAACGACAATGCAATACTTCTCTCCGTTCTGGTATGCGCCAGCAGGGATGTTGATGGTCAGAGTATCGTCGGCGAACGTGACCGCCTGACTGATGACCAAGTGCGGGCAGAGTTTGCAGCTTGTTTTGCAAGCCATAGTGTTTTCCTCCTATAAAATCAGGGACAGAGGTGTCTTACCCCTGCCCCGATGGTTCACCCGGTGTTATCGGGGAGTGTGTAGGTTAGCAGCAGCCGCAGCAGTTCACGCCCACGTTGGGGTTTGCCACCTGATAAGCGGGAATCGGACGAGGATTGACCCGGTTCAGGATGGTATCGGTCTGCTGGGACATCACAGTGGTCAGAAGCGCATTCTGACGATCCTGAGAAGCGGCGAACTTCAGGCTCTGGTTCTCAGCGGTCAGAGTGGCAATCTTATCCTGCGTGAAGTAGTCCATCATGCTGCGGAAGTTGGCGTTGCAGTTGTCCACGATGGCGCGGGCGTTGTCTGCGATAGCCTGACGGGTAGCGCAGTCCTGCTGTGCAATGGTGTACTTCAGGTCGCCGATGAGCTGCTTGTTCTCGCAGCAGCAAGATGCCAGCTGCGTCTGGATAGCGGTCTGACCCGCCTGACGTGCGTTGCCCTCCTGCATGATAGCAAGGCTGATGGCGTTGTCGCCGTTGGACACGCTACGTTCCAGGCCGTTCACGAGCTGTGCGTTCTGGTAGCCGAGCTGACAGATTGCCTGATTAGTACCAGCAAAGCCGCCCGCAATGGCAGCGTTGAGGTTGTTCATCTGTGCGAGCTGGTCATAGCCCAGAGAGCAGATGCCGCTCTGGATGCCAGCCAGAGAACGGGAAGTGTCCTGCTGGTAGAAGCCCTCTGACAGCGCCGCGCGAGTATCTGCGCCGCCCTGACCAGTTGCGCCAGTGCCGACCAGATAGGGGATGTAGCTGTTCATGCCGTTGTCACCACCGTTTCGACCGTAGCCGTTTGTGCCCCAGCCGAAGATGATGGCAAGAATGATAACCGCCCACAGACCCTCGTTGCCGAAGAATCCGCCGTTGTTATTACCGCCGTCCTGCCCAGCCAGATAGCCAGTTGCAAAATCATCCATAACAAAACTCCTTTCAGTTTTGCGTTATGCTATCCCACCGCCGTGTGCGATGGGCGAAGCCAGATAAAAGCGGTTTTTGTCAAGTCCGCAAAACTGAGAAGCGTTTCGCTTAGAGGGATGCTTTACCGGGGCAGCGTCAGATTCAGTACGCTTGCCAGTTGGTTCAGGTCGATGCCCCGCTCTTTGGCGAGGTTCTGCGCCATCGTTCGGAGCTGTGCTTCGTTTTTGCCCTGAATCAGGTTCAATCCCTGCATGATGGGGGCATTCTGCCCGCTCAACTGCTGGATAAGCCCCATCGGGTTCTGCCCGGCACGGGCAAGGTTCGCAAGCTGCATGATAGGGCTGTGAGTAATCATGTCAAACGGAGATGGCATTGTTATTCTCCTTTCTTCGCTGTGGCAGCAGGCTTAGAAAAACTCTTCTGCCACTTTTCCAGTTCATCCAGCCTGTGGACAAGGGCGTTATACTCCTCAATAGGCACATACTGCTGTGTTGGTGCAGCGGTCTGTTGTGCCTGTTGCGCCTGTATCTGCCGCCACGCTTCCGGGCTGTAAAACTCCTGCACATAGGATTCACAGGTGTCCGGGTTAAGCCGCTTGCAGTAGATCACGCCGCTGCGCAAGTCCGGGCAGTAGGTCGGTCTGCCGTACAGGTCTGACGGTATTGCCAGAAACTCCTCCCTGCTGGAAACAGGTCTGCCAAGCAGCCAGCCGCCGTCCTGTGCCGACTGCTGAACGGGCTGCTGCCCATTCATCGGCTGCGGACGCTGCGGTTGTGCCTGCTGCATCTGTGCGTTTGGCAGGGGAGTGGCAAGCCCAACTGTGCCTATACCGCCGTAAGGGTTGACAGGCTGCTGCGGAACGTAGGGCGCTCCGGGTGTCGGATAATAGCTCATAATACATCCCTCCTATTGCACCCAGTGTACCGCATCGGCAAAAAGTGAAGGGCAACGAAGGTACAACGAAGGACAAAAAATAGCTTGCTTAGACCTTGATTAAATCTTGCTTAAAGTTTGATTATTTTAAGCAAAAAGAAAAGCGCCCACACGGAAAAATCCGCATGAGCGCTTAAAAATATAAATATACTTATATAAAATGATGCCAAAATAGAAAGTTTTGCCACTTTATTTGCAAAAAATCCACCACTTTGCCCGAAAAGTACCCCGCGTGGAACGCAGGGCTTTGGCAAAGCAGAGGATTTTTTTGTAAAATCAAGAGCGGAACCGCCCACAGGCAATGCCGCTCTCTACAAAGGCCGTAGCCTTTCAAGTCTAAAGGCGTCTCCCGCATAGTACGCGCTGTGAGTAGGCGGGCGGGAGACTATTCAGCGCCGAATCTGGCTACTGCTTTTTTAATTCTCCGTTGAGCACGGAGTTAGCTCTTGGACGACCCGACCTAATGTGCATCGTTGAGAGACCGGTCGGGTTTCCTTGGGTATATTATACCACAAATCGTATAAAAAGAAAAGCGGCAAACCCGAAAGCCTGCCGCTTCAATGCGATTTCGTGAAAAATCGCACCCAATTAAGATTATTATACTATAATCCGTGCAAAAAGAAAACAGCGTAACCATGATGGCTGGAACCCATCAAGATTACGCTGTAGACTGAGCCGTATAGAATTAAGCTTCAGAAACTGATATAACTCTAAAGGCACTTTGGTCATGTTATGAGTGTATCATACATCAAGCATTTTGTCAATGCCTTTCAGCCGGTAGCCTACCGCCGTCCGGCTGTAATGTGTCTGTGCTGCAATGTCCGGCAGTGGGAGCCGCTCCACGTACCGCAAAAGAGCTATCTTACGGTCTACCCTCCCAAGCGGTGCGCTTTTGATGGCGGCGATCATCCTCTGTCTGTCAAGTCCTTGCAGCGTAGCGGGCAGCACTACGCGAGCCGCCGCCACGGGCAGCACCGAGCCAAAAAGGCTGCGGCAGCTGCCCAGCGTTACGCACCATAGCGGTGAATTCGCGCTGAAAATGGGAAATTCGCGCTGAAAGTGTGCAAATTACGCTTACTTTACGCTGGATTTGCTTGATTTTGGCGTAAATCTGGTATGTAGTGCTGCTCATGGTCTTACTCCTTACTCAGTGCCGCCTTTGCGCGGTCAAAGAAAAACTGAATCACGGTGCCGATGGTCTCATCGGTGATGGCCCAGCTGATGAGCCTGCCGTATTTGCTGGCACTCAGGGCGGCGCGGAGCATCTTGACGACCCACGCCTTGCGCTCTGCGCCGCGCTTTGTCCCCTGAATCTCCTGCTCTGCCCGCTCGATGAGGTCGAGCACCAGCGGCTTTACCGCTGCGCCATAGCCCAGCCGGATGCAGCCCAGGGCGTAAAAGATAAAGCCGCCCAGCATGAGCACAAGGGCCACAGGGGCGGGAATGACGCCCAAAATGTTATTGATTGTTGCCATGTATTACTCTCCTCTCTCTTTTTCGAGGTCTGCAATGCGGTGGTTTGCCACCTTCATCTGTTCTTCAAGCACTGGGATGCGCTGGGCAAAATTGTTGTGTGTCCGGACTTCCCGGGTCAGCTCGTCCAGCTTAGTGTCGGTAATGGCCTGCTGTTTTTCCAGCTTGGCGTCCATGTTTTGAGCGGCCCTGCTATTAGAGATAAGCACGCCGATCAGGCTCAGGCCGCCAGTGATGAGTGCTACGATTATAGCGTCGCTCATGCGCCCTCCCGAAGACGGGTCAGGCCCTTCTTTTCGATGATTTTCGGGTAGTTGAGGGTAGTGACGTTCAAGTCCACGTTGCCGGAGATGCCCGGCACGCGGCCCTTGCTGGTGTGCTGGTGGGCGTTGTACTTAAAACTAACCTTCGGGGCCTTACCCGTGTAGTCAGCCAACCATACATCCCACCGCCCGGAAAGTCTTGCCATGTCCAGATGGACGTTGGCATAGCTGGTGTAGGTGTAAAGCTGGGCGTAGAACCCCATCTTCTCGATCTGCTCAAGATGATAGGCCGCCAGATTTGACAGGTCTCCATAGGGCATCCCGGCAAGAATCGGCGATTCCAGATCCAACGCCACCGGCAAGGTCAGTTCCTTGCCCCGCAGCGCCTGCCGCAGTACAGCCAGCTCTTCGTCAGCCAGCTTCTCGCAGGAGGCGTTGGTGTAGTAGTACACGCCCACGTCCAGCCCTGCCGCTTTTGCGTTGGCATAATTGTCCTCGAAGGTGGGGTCGATGTAGGGCACACCGTTGCGGCTCCCTACGGCCCGCAGCATCACGCCTTTGTAGCCTGCCGCTTTTACCTGCGCCCAGCCCTCCATTTTGATTTTTCCTTGCCAACGGCTCACGTCAATGTACCGGTAAGGCGGTTCCCCTGCCCACCCGGTCACGGTGTCCACAGTGGGCACGTCCGGTGCAGGGGCAGGCTCTTCCTTGTCGGCACCGTCACCGGCAGCATGGGAGAGGGCCGCCAGAAGCTTGGAGATAAAATCGAAAAGTGCTTTCATTCCGCGCCGCCTTACTGCCCGAGGGCTTCTTTGATGGATTCCAGATCGTCAGCGGTCAGGGCAGGGTAATCCGCTGCGATATCCTCAAAGGTTTCACCAGCGGCCAGCCGGATGCGGAACGCCCGCACCATGATACGGAGTTTCAGGTTGTTCAAAGTCTTCATAGTTTTAACCTCCAATCAAATCAGCCATCATGAGCACAAGGTCGTTGTTTGCTGCTTCCAAAGCGTCCATGCGCCCCGGCACGGCTTCCAGCTCTGCCTTTTTCTTCGCTTCGGCGGCAGCAGCTTCTTCTGCCTTTTTCTTGGCTTCGGCCTGCGCAGCCAGTTCCTCTGCGGTGTACAGCACATACCGTTGCACTTCCACTTTTTCGTCGTAGGCTTCCTGAGCCGGAACAGCTTTGACATCCACGACTTTCTTTACGTCTTTCCCCCCGTTTGGATATTCACGGATGGTCTCATAATGGCTGACCTCTTCCACGCCCGCCACAGCATCGTGATGGATGGTCTGGGTCTCCTGCTTGAGGTAGCCTTTTGTCAGGTCGGGGCTGGCGATTTCTACGCCGTTACTGTCGATGATTTTCATAAGGTCTCCTTTCGGTTATGCTACTCTGCGCCAGATGTACACGGAGTAGTAGGGTGGCATATTGTTGTGAGGCTGGCTATCGCCGAGTGACATTATAAGCGAGGCGTATTTTACACTATTGCCAGGTTGCACGTTGCTTCGTGTAGGTTCTTCGACAAGACTAAAAACTTTGTCTGTTCCAACTACATTTGCGCTGTACGCGGTTAATCCGCTTAACTGCTCTCTAATGCGCGGAAGCTCACTTCTTGTCAGCGTATGTTCCGCTTCACCACCCGTGCTCCCTGCCGGATAGGTATCGGATGCGCCCATGATAAAGCGGCCCTCAATCCGCTCCCATGTGCCGCCGTAAAGCTCGGCCGGGCTGGTTGCGTTTTCGCTGATGTACAGGCTGCCCACGGGGTGGTCTCGCTCGACTACCGCCGCAAGGACTTGCTGATAGATAGCATAGGCATCAGGGCCAATGCCATTTTTGAGTTCTCCTAGTGCCATTTTTTCTCCTTTCAATCGGTACGAAGCCAAATGTAAGTAAAGTATGCCGGGGGTTGGACGGTGGTGGATGCGCCGTAGATCGGGTTGGAACGAGAAGCACTAAAGCGAAGGTCGTGTATTAACGAGCCGCCTAGTCCCGTTGCTGGATAGTTGAAATTGGCCCCCTCCAAAAAGTAAAACGCTCCTTCTGAGTCGGCATTAAAAATGCCATACTGACTGGTCACTTTAGCCGCAATGTTCGGAAGTCCTGCCTCTACCGTTGTACCAGCCAGATGCGTGTCGCTTGCACCCATTAACACCCTATCTTGCGCAATCTTTTCCCATGTGCCGCCGCCAAAAGTTACGGACGGGTTTTCAGGGCTGATGGTCTGATAGATACTGCCTACAGGATGTGCCGCAAGCAGGAAGTTGGAATAGATGGAGCCGTCACCATAGAACTGACCACCATACTTGATGGGATACCACCGGGCAGAAATTTCCGCAGTCGGAATGTTGTGTGCACGGATACGGATAGCTCCGGTTCGTGTTTCCGGGTTTACAAGCATAGCTTTACCGGCTACGTCTGCGCTTGCAGGGTCGATACTGACAGATACCACAGTCGTGGACGTAACGTCTGCTGTAATATCAATGTAATGCGGGTACTCTGCAACTTCTGTGTCTGTCTGCCACCCCGTAATTGGAATAGAAAGATTATGTGGATCGACGGAGTCTGCCTTGCCCGCCAGCGCATCGCCGGTAGCCTTTGCGTCGGCAGGGGCGTTTTCGATGCTCAGGGTCTTATCGGTATTTGCTTTGGCCCCGGCCTCTTCCGAGTATTTCTTTGCATTGGCTTCACTGATTGCAGCGGCAGATGCACTGGATGCAGAAGCACCAGCGGATGCGGCAGATTCTCCAGCTTTTGTGGTTGCAATTTCGGCCTGTTCAGTGGCAGTAGCGGCAGAAGTAGAAGCCCCGTCTGCTTCTCGTTTTGCATTGGCTGCGCTTGTCTCTGCACTCTTTCGAGCCGCTTCGACTGCTTTAATCCAATCCTCTTCTGTGCCAACGTAGCCATACTTTACAGCAATGGCATAGGCGCTATAAGGGCCAATTTCGATTGTTTTGCTCATTCAAACGTCACCTCCAAAATTCCAGAGCCATTGTCTTGCATATTTATTTCGGTCAAGCTATCGCTTTTGACCATATAAAGAATGCCGTTCTTCTGCTCGAAATCCATCCAGCCGCCTTTATTTGCACTCTGTTCTGCAAGACGGGCGCTTTCAGCAGACTTTTCGGCTTGATTCTGAGATTTTTGCGCGGATGTTTCGGCGTTTATTTCAGACCGTTTCGCGTTCAGTTCTGCTTTTTCGGCAGCAATTCTTGCAATGTCTGCGCCTGCAACATCTGAAAGAGTGTTCAACGTTTCGGCATTCATAGGAGTGCCTTCAACGATTGGTTCGTCATTGCGAACAAGGGTGATGACTTCTGACGAGCCGTCCGGTTTAGTCATTGTCCATCGGTTTGGGTACTTCGCTTCTCGGTCAACAAAGTGCATAGTAAGGTTCACCTCCACAGACCGGCTCTGAGCAGTAGATTAGATGGTTGTTGGCTATCGTTTCGATATCAAGCAGAATTTCTTCAACCTGATTGATAATCGTATAATGCAGATAATTGAGGGAAGCGGGAGTTTCGGGAGTATCGTTTTTGCCACTGCACAAAGAACGAATAGCTTTGATATTGGAAAGCCACCGGGAAGCGTCTGTGACGGTCAGGTATCCATTTACATCCCAGTCGGTTTTGACTGAAACAGATGCATTCAGGATGGCGGCAATCTCTTGGATACCGCTTTCAATGCGGTTGTAGTCCATGTAGCTTAGAGCGCCCTTCATGCCGGAAGCCCACTCTGCCTGCTCTTCCTCTGTCCACGTTCCTGCTTTTGCTTTCGATGTAAGCGCCTTGACTTGCGCAACATCATCATCGGTTCTGTCTGTAATCCACCGGGTCAACGAACATCAGCTCCTTCCAAGAGATATCCTTCGACTGTCCCGTGAAAACAGCCGGAATACTGATAAGAAAAACTTGTAGTCAGCAGTACAGAGGAATAACCGAACTGGTGATGAACAAGGACGTAATCCAGCGCATCAAAGTGCGGGCTTGCACGATATTCCAATGTGACCTTGCGGCGGTTGGAAAGCACTTTGTACGCTTCTGTCAAAATATTCCTGCTCTGGCCGAGAATGCTTTGAGACAGCATTTCATTGTTGACAGTCTGCGTTGCTCCACCACCTGTCGGGTTTTCTGGGTAAGAATACGTTTTGCTTGTAGCGCTCGAGCCATCGGAAGATTTTACATCAATCGAACAAGTCACATTTTTCAGCGGAGAAGAGAATGCAATCTCAGGCCAGTTGAAATTGTTAACGATGTCGATTTCACCGGCAAGGTTTGCTTTTGCAGTGGAGATATCAGGAATGCGCCCGATTACGATCACGCCTTCTCTGGTCTGATACATTGCCATGCCAGCTGCGTTAGCAACCATCTGTAAAATATCAGAATCCTTATAGTTGCCTTTATCCTGCTTTGTGATATCCGTGCTATATTGTTTCAGTTCATCGGAAATCTGAAACGTTGCCACGTTGTCGCTCAAAAGCTCCAGCGCATCGTAGGCCATCTCATAAAGAGTGCCGTACATTCTTCCTGTGTAGTTGGAAACCATAAGATAGCCGAAAGCATCACGGGCAGTAAAGCTGGCTTCGATACTATTAGATGGAACATTCCACTCAGACAAGAAGAACTTGCCGCCTGTAATCCATTCTACCGTTCCGTCTAAGTCCATGCCGTACTCCACAGAGATAGGCTGGCGCTCGTATAAGTATTTGTAAAGACCTTCCGGGTTTATTGGATTCCACTTCTGTGTGCTGTTATCCACCGTAAAAGTAATGCTGTCATTCGGAAGTTGCCCGCTGATCGGGTCTCTTGCGGAATCATGCTTATACGAAAAGATGTCTTTCTTCTCAAACACAATGAATTGGCCAAGCTTCACCTGCTCAACTCGTGCACGCCGATTTTCCAAACACCACGACAGGATTTGAATGGAAATGGAATCGTAATTTGCAATTTCCCAGTCAATGTCAGTGGTGACAGAAAAATTATCCGACACTGTTTTTGTGGACACGACTGTGTTTCCAGAATAAGCAGTCAGCTTGAAGCTTGTCGGCCATTCATTGAATGTTGACGACCATGTAATGGTAATGCCAGGAATCGTCACGGTATGAACTTTGCTGAACGAGAGCGTAATAATCGGGTGGTTTGAAATTGAAACGCAATTTTCACTAACATAACCAGCTTCTTGCGATTCCGTGCTTCTGTCGAGCAAAGTATAATTGCCGTCCAAAACAGTGAAATTCAATTCACCGGTAGAATATTTTGTGTAAGTCTGCAACTTACTGTCAACGATAGAGGACACATTGCTGAAGAATGTTTCGCCGTTTGTGCTAGGAATCGCATCTTCTTGCAAACCTGGTTCTGTAACGCCATAGGTAATGCGTACAAACATCTCCGGGACAAGCGTTTCGGAAAACTTTTCAATCCACTTCTGAGAAGGCTGTACCATAGGCTACACCTCCACAAGCGCAATCGAGCAATCCGTCCAGCCCATCACATTGCCGGTTTTCGGCCCACGCCGCCACATACCAGATGTTCGGTCTGAAACGTACATCTGCCGCGTATCATACCCGGCCTTTGCCTGATTATAAAAGCGAACAGTGCAGTAAAATCGTGTCGTGAACAGGCTGAGGATAGCGGCCCACTGCTGTGCGGTGAGGTAGTTCCACTTCAGGGACACCTTTGCTACATCATGCCGCACAACAGAGCCGACTACTTTGCCTTGAACGTTTCGTCCAGAATCTACAATGGTACTAGTTGTCGCTTCATAGGAGCTCGGCTCTGGCAGCTCTACGCCGTTTACCGTTACCAGTGCTGGAATCGCCATAAACCGCCACCTCCTTAGTAGCTGTAAACTTCACTGCCCATCAAAGACTGTCCACGGGCGTTCTGCCGTTTCTCAACAGATGCTGTAATCTGCTTTCCGTCAAGGTAAATTTTGAGTTCCTTGCCACCGGTCAGTTCGTCACCATACCGCTGGAAGATGTCGAGGAATGCGTTGTAAGTGCCATTGTAGACAGATTCGCGCATTTCCTCTTCGTTGAAATCAACCGTTACAGTGGTGCTGCCACCATAAGAACCGGAGGATGCACCATTGTTTTTATCCCACTCTTTTGTGCCAGGATAAGAACCATTTTGGTATTTTTCCAGAAGTTCCTTGTACTGCTGTTCGTAGTTAGTTGGGTCTTTGGAATCGTCAAAGCCACTATTGGCCGCTTCTTGACGTTTGCGCTGGCTTTCCGCGCGGCTACTCGCAACATTGTCAGCCCAATCATAAAGAGGGTTGCTGATATGCCCCCATTTATCAAAGGGATTAAAGAAATTGCGTGCGTCAATTAAAGCATTTATTCCAGCAACAATGCCTTGAATTGCCGTTCCGAGAACGCGGAGAATCCCCTCAAAAACAATCGAAAAGAAATCGCCGATTCCGTACCAAAGATTAGACAGGAACGAAGCGATGCTCTTGTTCTTATTGGCAAAATTGACAAGAGCACCAACCAGCATACCAATCAGGGAAATAACCAGCATAACAGGGTTTGCATCCATTGCAATGTTCAAACTCGTCTGAGCAGACGTTGCAGCCATAGCAGAAGGAACGAACTGACTGATAAAGCTAGAAGCCATACCGGCAATGTTGTTCCAAACACTGCTCAAGCCCTGCGTCAGCCACTGCAAGCTGTTATTGGCAATGGACTTGATTTGCTTTCGCTGCTCATCATCCATTGCATGATAGAAATAGGAAGCGGCCCATGTGCCCAGCTTTTCAAGGTCTCCGTTAGAAATTGCATCCCGCAGAGTGCCAATGCTGCCAAAGAAATCAGATTGTAAACTCTGGTCAATCTGCTGCCACTGGGTATCGAGACCGTTCAAGAACCCGGTAACGTAGTTGGTAGCCTGAGTAGAGCCAGCATCAATCAATGCTTGTCCCTTCTCCTGCACAGCGTTTACAACGCCCTGCATAGCAGCGGTGACGTAGGGGACAGCCGCAGCAATGCCGTTTGCAAGGCCTTGGTCGATGTAGATACCGAACTGTTCAAAAACTTTGGAAGGGGAGTGGATATCAGTCTCAGTGGTGAACTTGTCAATGATGGCTTTCGCAAGGCCGCCGACAGTTTTCTTGGCAGTCTCGATTCCGTTATTGATACCCTTGATAAGTCCTTCTACGATATTCTTGCCATAGTCAAGAAATTTTTGTGGCAGATTTTTTATGGTATCGACAAGACTATTCCACGATTTATCCCAGTTAGTCTTGAATCCAGACCATTTCTGGTTCCACCACTCGCCAACGCCAACAAACCACTGTTTCAAGTCTGCACTCGCTTGGTCAAGAGAGGATTTGGCTTTATCAACGGCTTCGCTAAGGCTTTCCCAAGACTTTGAGAAATTTTCCTTGAAACCTTCCCACTTCTGGTTCCACCACTCGTTAAGCGCTTCAAGTTTTTCATTGAATGTGTATCGGAAAATTTCAAACGTAGAATCAATACCCTGTTCGGCCATACTGATTTCGTTATCAGAGAAGCCAAGATTTTTCAAGCGATAGTGAATCGCAAGGGTTGTATAGCCCGCATCCTCGTAGCGCTTGATATAATCTTCAACATCTTTGATTCGGTCTTTTTCGCCAAAGGTAATACCAAGCTGTTCCAGAACAATGCCAACGCCAACACCGAGAATAAGCGCCGCACCGGCAATCGGTGCGGAAGCGCCAGCAGCCAAAGCAAGTGTGACACCAGCAAGACCGCCAGCAGCCGCCGTCAATGCAGTCAAAAGCGCATCGATAGAATCACCGGGCTTGATAGAACCACCTTTTGTGCCGCCATAAGTAATGGCAGACAAAGCGAGAACAGCGCCAACAGAAAGGCCAAGTGAAAATCCTGTAACAGTTTTAGTAAACACTGCGCCAGCAATTCCAGTTGTTACAGCAGCGCTAATACCTTGAATCCAAACGGATGCATCGGTAGCCTTGACAGTGCCTTGCGACAAGTTAGTTTTAATGGATTCAAGCTGCGCAACGGCGCTTACGATAAGAGCAAGAGACGCTCCCTCGGCTCCAAACAAAGCGTAACCGCCAATAGCTGCTGCGGCAGTAGCAAGCCATTCTGCAAAAAACGCTTTAACATCTCCGGTTTTCAGGAAGCTATCAGAAAATTTCTGAACAAGTGTCCATTCCACAACAAGGATAGCAATCATGGCAGCGGCTTTTTGAATGCCGTTCATGCCTTTAATGACTTCTCCGATTTGTTTGATGAACTTTCCAAGTTCCCAAAGAGCAAATGCTGCTGCAATAGATTCAATCAAAGGAAGAAGGCTCTTGATTTTCTCTTTAATTTCGTCCACAGACGTGCCGACATAGTTCTTGAACATATCGTAGCCGGACAGGTCTACGTCGCCCAAGATGTTGCCAGCAGATGCACCACTGCCAGAGCCAGAGCTTCCCTGCGTCGGGTCAATGATGTTAAGTTCATCAAAACCCATTGTGTAGTCCTTGAGGGCTTTGGCGGCTTTCTTGGTGGAATCTGCCGTGTCATCCATTGCATCGCCAATGCCGCCAACGCTGTCAGCACTTTTGCTGAAATCAGTGAACACAACCTTTACGCCCATCAGCTTTGCCACCCACTCAACGAACTCTCGGATAAGCTGCACGGCGGCAATCAGCGGGGGAAGAATGGATTTCAGGGCGGGGTAGAGCAGAGAGCCGACAGACTTTGCCAACATATCAAGCTGGGCTTTTAGAATCTTGATCTGGTTGGCGGGGCTTTGAATGGTCTGCGCAAGATTGCCCTGCACATTGGAGGTCTGCTTCATAATGGCAATGTAACGCAGAACTGCTTTATCTGCCTGAGACAGGCTAGAGACTTGCTTGTTAAAGCCTAAAGCAAGAAGTTCCTGCTGCAACCGCGCCTGAGAAAGGTCAATACCAAGACGGCGAATAGGTTCAATCTCGCCAGAGATTGCGGAGGACATTGCGGTAAAGGTCTCTGCAACGTTCTTGTTCCAATAGGAGCCTTCGTCATAGGCAAGCTGGGTCAAGTTCTTGGACAGAACGTATGCTTTGTCACTGGTCAGACCGAACGAAGTACCCAAGCTCTGAATGGTAGCCATATAGGTCATCGCTTTGGTCGGGTCAACGCCAAGCAAGCCTTGCATCTTACTAATGAGCGTATCGGCTTCACCGCTCAGATTGCCCATAGCATTATGAAACAGGTCTGTTGCTTCATAGAAGTCGTTAAACTTCGCAACAGCGTTTCCAAGATACTCAGCGATAGCTTTCAACGAAACCAGCTTTGCCATGTTTCGCATAAAGCCGTTCATCTGATTGGACAGGCTGAAATAGCTCTTGCGCTGCTTTTCGTTGGCAGCGGTCACACGGTTCGCCTGTGTGACCACCTTGCTCAACTGCGGAGGGAGCTTTGCAAAGGCGTTGCCTACCTTGTCGAGCTGAGACACAAGAGGAGTAAGAGCGGTGGAAATCTTCTGGCAAGAGCTTGCAAAAGAATCAAGGTCAGTGGATTTCAGCTTGTCGGTCAGGTCAGGAACCTTTCCAATCGCATTAAAAGCACTGCCAAGAGCTTTAAGGTTCGATGCGTCCAGAATGGACAGCGGAGCCAAAGCGTTAGTAAGCTGAGTAATGTTTCCAGACATGGAGTAGAAATCCACACCGTTCAAGCCGGAGACTGCCGCAGGAATCTTCTTGATTGCATTCACGACCGTGTTGATGCTCTTTGCGCTTGCGGTCGTGTTGACGTTGGAAAGTCCATTCAGAAAGCTGGTAATTTTGTCCAGCCCAGACATTCCGGCAGATGCCTGTTTCAGCGTTGCAATAGAACTAGCCAGCTTGTCAAGGCTGTTCACAACCTTTGTCACGTTGCCCTTTGTCCGCAAATTAGAAATGGCGGTAGCGAGCTTGTCAATATTAAGCTCCGCACCGCTGGATTCCGCAGAGATTTCTACGGATAAGCTTGTAATATCAACATCAGCCATCACTACCACCATCCTTTTGCTCCATCATGGAGAACATCATGCGCTTAATGCGCTCCTGTGCTTCCGCAGCACGTTGGTATTCATACTCTTCCTTCTCCTTTTGAGTAAGGGGAATCGGTCTATCCATGTACTTGATGGGCTTAGACCCTTTCTTTCGGAACATATTGCCAACCGTAGAGGAAAGCGCAGATGCTATGTAAAAACCGTTTCTCCATGCTTCTGCATTGGCTCTGCGTTCTCGCAGCTCCTCTGCATCACGGTATACCTTAGCCAGCCAAACATCGCCGTGCCAGAACTGCTCGTAGGTCATACCGATGGAGATGTAATAGGCTTCTACATCGTGGAACAGCTTAGAGAAGGAGAACGATTCTCCCTCTCCGTCTGATTCCTGAGATTGTGCGGTTACACAATCTCCCACGTTGCGTTTTTTGCGGTCTTGTCCTCAGTGTCAGTTGCCAGCAGAGACTTAGAAGCGTCCATGAACATCTCAAGCAGAACGCCCATCAAGTCTTCCTTATCCTCGATATGCTGGAACATCTCGTCCACGACCTTGCGCTTGATGCCCTTGTTCCGCGCGATGAAAGCGCCGTAGAACAGGGCACGGGAGTTGGACAGCAGATTGGTCATCTGAGTGTACTGGCCAATCTGAAAACCTGCACGTTCGGTGGCTTCCACGCTGTCACGGGTGAAGGTCAGCTCGTAAGTGTTCTTACCATCGGGGGAATGAAAGTTGATAACCTTAGTAGCCATAATAAATGCTCTCCTTTATAAATAGGGGCAGAACCAAATCCGTTGTTCAGTTCTGCCCGGTTTGATTGATTCGATTTTTTCGGTTTAGCCGCCAGTAACAGTCAGGGTCTCGCTAAACTCAGGCTTCTTGGTGAAGATGCAGTTGATGGTCATTTCCACAACCTCGTCCACGCCAAAGCCAGACAGACCAACCTGATGCATACCCTGCCAAGTGAAGCCGGAGCCGTCCTGCATCTTCAGGGCGTAGTACTTCACGGCGTTGCTCTCGGAAGTCTCATCATAGCCAGCGGCCTTGACCTTCGTATAGTCAGCCTTGTTGTAGTTAGCGGTGAAAGACTTGGTGTCGCTCTGGATGATGCCAAAGATGTTGACCTGCATGGGGTCAGACAGGGTGGTGGCATCCAGAAGGTTCGGCTCAGAGATCAGGTCGGGCACATCCTTGATGTCGCACAGTTTCGTCAGAGCGGTTGCGCTGTCGCCACAATACAGGGTGGTATTCAGACCGGAGATAGCAGTACTCATAGAATGTTTACCTCCTTAGTTTCGGTAAATCATTCCGTCCTCTCCGATTGTTGCCCCATAGCTGCAATCAATCCGATAGACGGAATTGTTGTACAGCCCATTCAACGGGGCAAACGATTTGCGATAAAATTTAAGCGGTTCAAGAACAGAATCCACGATGCCAACAATGGAGCGTGCTTCTGCAATGCGCCCGGTGTTCTTATTGGAGTAGACCCGCACACGAAGGGAAACGGCAGCGTACTTGCTGTGTCCAGCAGAATCAATGTGCACAGGAAGGTTGCTGTTTTCCTCTATCTGCACACACGGAAACTTCTTAACGTTGCTGTCGTTGATTTCACCAGTAACGAAGATGCCGGGCGCTTGCTTTCGCAGCTCCTTAGCAACAGCCGTGAAGATAGAATTGAAATAATCGATCAACTATTCCAAACCTCCCTCCACGTTGCTTCGACTTGAGAAGCCATTTCCTCAACAGCTCCCCACATAGCCATAGCTGGCTCGTTGCCGCTGGTGTAATTCAACTGGCCTTTACCATCTACCTGTTTGACAGGCGTACCGGCATTGCCGGATTCGCCGTAGTAATACCACCTGCGGTTTGCGCCTTGCCCTTTGCCGTAGGAACCATGTGCACCAACGCCGGGCGGTAGCTCACCGCCATATCCGTTGTGATGTGCGCCAGTGCCAAACTCGATAAAGGCAACTGCCTTGCCCTCTGCAATGATGGTGCAGGTGTTTCCGTTCTGCTCAACATGGCAAGAAACATCGTTGCTACCAGCATACTGTGCGTTCGCAAAACGAACTTTTGCCACATCAAGTCCTTTATCAGCCAACGCCTTTGCAAACTCCTGTGCCTTTTTGTTCAGGGTGGTCTTGTACTTCTGTATCTGACGTTCCGCATCACGAAGCCCGGCATCACTCAACCTCACTTTAATTTTCACTTGCAGCCACCTCTTTCAGCGCATACTTCGTATCCGTGATATGCTCTGCGACCTTGACCACAATGTAATTGAAGGGCTTTGAAACGTCTGTCTGAAACCAGACGCGCGTGCCTTCATAAAGCGGTGTGTTGCGCTTTTTGCTGGACGAACTGACAACGTAGCTGTAATCCGTGAACGCTCCAAAAGGGTTTGCTTCCGCAGAACCAGTAGGAGGGCTGACATTCAGCATCAGCTTTGCGGGTTCGCTCCACGATTCGTATGCAGATTCGCCAGTCTCGTTGCCCCATTCGTCCACAACAGGCGTTTTCTCGCCGACCGGGTTTGAATACCACAGCGGGCGTTTATCCAGCGGGCTTCCATTGAACATCAGCCGATAACACCTACTCTCGGAACCACTTCATTCAGCAGGGACTGCGCCACATCGGAACTTTCCCACACACGAGTAATGCCATTGTTGGTATAGCTCGTCTGTCCGTTTGCGCCGATGTGGTTGTACAGTTCCGCTGCAATGCGTATCTGCAACGACTGATACTGCAAGGGCAACTCGTCCGGTCTGTTGCCGAAGGGGTAACCCTGCGCAAATATCTTGTCTTTGGCGAAATCAAGCAGCAGGTCGAAGAGTGGGTAGTCCTCGTCCGTGATTTCACGGTCAAGTGCAGGGGCGATGTACTGCCCCAGCTTGACTGCCACTTCGGAATACTGGTCTCCCATGCTGCTTTCCTCCTTTCGCCTTAGTAAGCCTTGATGCAGTACACAGCGTCCATGCGCTCAAAGGACGGCAGGACGATTTCGGAAGCAATAATGTCAGTGCTGACAGGATGGGCTTCCTGCTTCGTAGTAATGGCAACGCCGGTGTTCACAACGGAGACCTGTGCGTTGGAAATGCCAGCCATCAGGTCAACCTCTTCCGGGGTCGCAACGTAGTACATATTGCCCAGAGAACCAGAAGGAGCCAGCACAACATAGCCATCAGGCAGATACTTCTCCGCAGCTGCGGTTTCTTCCGGCTTGAACATCTTGTCGTACAGATGGATGCGGATGCCGGATGCGCTTTCGACAACAGAACGTGCCTCAGAATCGATAAGAACGGCGGTGGTGGTTTTCATAACCGTCAGGAAACGGTTTTTGACCTCTTCCGTAGCAATCATCTTGTGGAAGGTGTTTGTATTCATGTAGGCTTCGGTAATGACTTCGCCAGTGTTCGCAAGAACAGTGTTTGCGGCAGTAGTCATCGTGGCTATGGGGGTTGCAGTGGTAGGAGCATCCCACTTCTCCTTGGTAGCCAGAGCCTTGTAATTGGACTGCTGCCAAGTGCCGTCCGGGTCATAATCATAGACGTAGCTCACGCCGTTAGATTCGATAGAAATACCGGGCTTGCCAGTCTTGGGAGCCAGAAGCTGCCATACCATGCGCTCAGGAACGATGCGAGCACCAGTGATAAGCTGTGCAGTATCGTCGTAGACACGATTGATAACATCTGCCGCAAACTCCTGATTGGTAGCCAAAACAGAAATGATCTTGCGGCGGTCGCTCTCGTCGATATGCACACCCTCACGGAAGAAGGGCATATTGGTCTCCGTCACCTGAATACCTTTACGGGTACGGAACGTAGCCTTAGTGTCAAATACGCTAGGCTTCAGCGAAACGCCAACGCCCTTGTGACCGCGAAGCCACTTCAGTTCCATGCTGACCTTCTTACGGGCAGGGAACAGAGCATCAGAAGCATAGGGCTGCGCATTGGTCGGGTCATTCGTCCAGTAGGCGGCAATCGCAGCAGGGGAGAAGATTTCATTCAGATTCAGTGCCATAATTTAGTCCTCCTTACTCGCTCTTTGCGCCAACATCGGTACGGCAGAAAACGGCGGGAACAGCCTTTTTCAGAGCGGCAATATCGTTTGCAGAATAGGTAAAGCCAGACAGCTTTGCCTTGTCCACATCAATAACGCCCTGAATCAGCAGTGCGCCATTGGGGTTGACGGCAGGGTCAACGGTGTGCAGCAGAATGCCAATGGCGTCGGTAGCCGCATCAGCAGCACTGGTGCCAGTAGTGGCAGCAGCTTTCAGGCCAGTCTTTGCCATAGGATAACCAGCCGGAACAGCGTTGGTCTCCTTGACGGTAAAGGGAATGGCAACGTAGGTATCAGCAGCCAGAATAGTGCTTTCAGGAGCCGATACCGGAGTATTGGTGTACTTCATGTTTTCCTCCTTAATGGAAAGCAGTCATTGCGTCACTTGATGCCTTGTTTGCGTCTGCACGCTCCTTCGCAAAGCGTTTAGCAAAGGAAACACCTGCTCTATCTGCGCCGTCACCATTGCCATCCGCACCCGGAGGTGTGGGCATATCCTTCAGTAGAGAAGCCTTGTATGCGGTGTCGTGGGCGGTCATAAACTCCGACTGGAACTTAAACACCTTGTCCATGTCACCGTCAGCCAATGCAGATGCAGCCTTGTTGGCAAGTTCAGCGTCATAACCCTGTGCAACGAACTTTTCACGGTAAGATGCAAGGGTCTTTTCCTTGACGAGGTTCTCCTTGTCGGCAGTCAGGGCTTCAATCTGCTTCTGCATCTCTGCCAACTTGTCAGCCTGTTCCTGTGCGGCATTCTCGTCATCGGTACGCTTGGCCTTGAGCTGCTTCTTGTACTCGGCAGCTTCGCCGTTGGCTTTCGTCACGGCGTTACGTAGCTTCTCGACCTCTGCGCTAGGGTCTGCAACCTTTTCAAGCGCAGAAATGATTTCATCGGCGGTCATGCCCTCTTTGTAGGCATCACCAAGCAACACATTGAGTTTCATATCGTTAATTTCCTCCTGCGTTTTTTTACCGTTGCTTCCCTGCAACGCTGCGAAATTTGTATCCCGGCTTCCCTGCCGGAATATGCAAAGGGTTATTCACCCTCTGTTTCATTGTCAGTTTTGCTTAAAATCTTTTTGAAAAGTTCAAGCTGTTCTTTAGAAGGATCTTTTGGCTCTGTTTGAGCGATCGCTACATTGGCATAAAGAGCGGCTTCTTCAAGGTGAGTAAGCGCAATGCTTCTTTCTCGATTCGGCTCAATTTGCAAAATCAGCTTCTCTGCATATGAAAGTGAATCGTAAATATGCTGAAATAAAGCCATCTCTGCTCTTGAAAGTGCTCTGCCCTTATACATTGTTGCTTTCCTTTCCATCAGCCTGATTGCCAACCATTTTGTTGGTGTCAACAATATGGTCTGTCGGCTGTTCCTGCGGTTTCGGTGCCTTCCCATCCTCGCCCAGCTTGCCAGCGGCAATCAGGAATGGCTTGCTCATCTCATAAGCAGCCTGTGGGTCAGGGAACAGACCTGGCGTAGTGAACGCCAACTGCGGGTCAATGCTCTGACTGAGCATCTGTGCAAAAATCTGAACCTTGCTCTGCTGATTGTCGTACTGACGGCGTGGCAGTTTGATGTTGATGTCACTTGCCATCAGCTTAGAACCAGCCGTGTCACGCAAGATTTTCAGCATTACAGACAGGCTCTTGCGTTCAGCATACTTGAACATATTCTCGTACTGCTGCGCCCTCGCTTCGGTGTGATTCCAACCATTACGGACGATAACTGCGCCCACGTTGTCGGACGTTGCGTTCTCGCTGCCAGTAGCACTGGGCATGGCAGTCAGACTGCGGTACACGTTTAACATGGAATCAAGCAAGGTCTGGCTCTGCTGCTGGTCAAGCTCGTTTGCAATCTGAGAAACAGAAGCGGGCAGACCAGAAGTTGATTTCAGGCACATTGCGCCAAGCTCTTTCACTTGGTCAAGCGCATCCTTGTCCACAAGGCAGTTGGTAAACACCATGATGGACTGGATGAACTGCGCCACGCCGTCCAAACGGTTGCTTTCAAGGTCGTTGATGGCATCCAACACAGGAATAGCCGGTTCAAACAGACCCATCCGCTCCGGGTTCAGCTTGTATTCGACCATCGGCAACATTCCGAGAGAATGGTTCTCCGATTTCGTAACCTTGCCGTTGCCGATTTCAAAGTACTGGTTTGGCGTATACACGCAAATGAGGTCGTTCAAGTCGCTCTGATAATTGCGTGGGATATGCAGCACGTTGGCAATGGGCTTGTGACCAATGCCAGAGTTGTAAATCACATACGCCATATCTGGGTCGGGAACGTCCACCAGCAGGGGCGTTTCGTCCGGGTAGTTGCCGTTGTACCCCTTGTCAGGAAGAACAATGCGGTATCCCTGTCCGCACTCCAACATCCACTGCCAGAGCCGCCGATCAAGTGCGTCCTTGCCCTCATACTGTAAGGCATTGGACAGGCGGGCAATTTCCTCGCCGTCACCCGTTGCCGTTTCAGACCGCACATAAGAGCACGGCGTACCGCTCATGTAGCCTGTGTAGAAGCCCACGCACTCATTGGCATGGTTCTCTACAATGCGGTTCGTGATTTCAGCGTGGTATTCCTTCGTGCGGAAGAGAACAGGCTGACTGCCCAAGTAGTAGTTGTGCAGGAAGCGAATCTCATTCTTGTTCAGCAGATGAATAGGCTCCGCCTTGCCCATGACCACTTTCAGCACGTTTGCCCGATTGATTTCCGTCTCCGGCGTTTCAATCGGTCTGCGTCCGGTCAGCGGATTATTCAAAAAGCCGTCAACGACTATCTGATACTCAGCCATGTGTTCCTCCTTTCCGGCAAAATAAAAAGCGCAGCAAGACAAACCTGTTAAGGTCTATCTCACTGCGCCAAAACTGCGCTTCAAAAGCTATTTACTTTTCGGGTGGATGGATGATTTTCACCCATCCTTCCCTTGTGTCTCCTTCGATAACGCCCTTGCATCTGTCGCACTTGAAATGGTATCGTCCGTCCACTTCGCCAAGATAGCGGTTGCAGCGGACGTTCTTATAGGTTGGATTCTGCCGGATACAAGGGCAACAGATTCTAACTAGCATAAGCGCTCCTTTCGTTGGATTTCTGGAAACAGGCTGTTGAGCACAGACCTGTCAGAAGCTACTGGGAAACTGTTCGCACTTCCAGCCGTGCTATTCTTCGCCCGAAGAAAACCATTGCAGCTGTTTCATTCTGCTGTCGGACAGACGTAAAACGGGAAGCTGCAATTTTGGTGCCACATAATGGATTTGAACCAATGTATGCCCGGATATGAGCCGAGTGCTTTAACCATGCTAAGCTAATGTGGCATAAAAACCCGGCTTGATTGGTTAACCGCTGCTCTTTGCAATGTCATGCCTAAACATCGCATCGAGAGCCGGGAATAACGGCAGAGGTATTATCAGAAGAATATATCCATGCAAAGCAAGAGGATGGTTGTGCTGCGTAGCGGGTTTGAACCGCTTCGTGTCAGTTGGGGGAGTACAAACAACGTTCCGTCCACTCGGAAACGCAACATATAATCCCCACGACAGAGAAAGGCAGCTGTCGTGGGTGAGTAAGAAAGGAGGGTATTACACAACAAATGACGAGTAAAAATGACTTAAAAATCTCGCCAACGCAATACCTAGAGGAAGCTGCAAATCTTCCTGGTACTATTGTAAGCCATGTCAATAGTCAAATCAAATTTTAATGCCTACGCACCCGGCTATTTAGGGGAATTATTAAAATGGCCTCTTGACAGGCTCGATTTTACTGATTCCGTTGTACAATTCATCGGCAAGCTGCGCCAGACTGTCCGGCGCATCATCGTGCGAAACTTTGCCAAGCTGCGTGAACATCGTCACCTGTTCCATGAACGCTTTGTACTCTTTCGACTGGTGTTTCTCGTCAAGGAAATAGAATCGCTTGATGTCCGGCGCATACTGAATGATTCTGGACAGCTTGCTTTGCCCACTGGGCGCACGTTGGCTACGGACAGAGCAGTGATAGCCCTGCTGCCGGAGCTGGCTGTCAACAACGTCACAGTATTCATCACCGCCGTTGTTGGCTTCGCCACGCACCACATTGATTTTGTGCTGGATGATTTTGCCCACGACTTCTGGTCTGGTCACGGTCTTGTCGCCGTTGTTGAACACAAGGTCAAGGATGAACACGGCATCTCCGTACACATAGGCGATAGGGCAAGCGGTGAAGTCGCCGCCGCCCCATGCAATGTCCATGACCATGAGCTTGCGATCGGGCTCGCCATCAGGCAAAACGCCGTTGAAATACCGCAGCTCATCAGCAGGGAACAGCAGACCTTCACGCACATAGGGCTTGCCCATGTACTTTGCCCACCATGTTGCATCATCAATGCTGGCTTTCATATCGGCATAGTAGGCATCATCAAATCCAACACCATAGTCATAATTGAAGTTGCTGTGTCCGTTCTCGTCTACCGCAGGAATCACCCGAAATCTGTACTTTGGATTGTCTGCGTACTGGTTCTGGATGCGCCCCAGAGGGTCAAGCACGTTCCAACGTGTGCCGACCATCAGCTCCAATGCGCCCTGCTTTTTACGGTCTTTTAGCTGGTTTAGGTAAGCATCGTACTTGTTGTTCAGACGCTCAACATTCAGGCTTTCCTCCAAGTCCTCAATCAAGTCATCACTGTACAGAACGCCGCCCTCGCCAATTTCAACAGCGCCAGTCAACGTGCCGCCAATGGAGCGGCAAGTCAGGGTGGGGAAACGCTTTTTACGGTTCAGGTCAACACTTTCATCCTTTGCACTCTTATCCACAAGCTGAACGTCAGGGAAGATTTTGCCCCAGTTATAGGTAACGGGGTCAGTGATGATAGACAGAACTTCGCCGTAGAAGCCGTTGGTCAACTTGTCGGAATGCCCGCTCATGACCGATGCAACGTCCGGGCGGTTGCCCATAAGCCATGTGATAAAGAAAATGCACAGCGTACTCTTACCTACGCGAGCCGGAAGACTGACCCCCAAGAAATCTATCCGCTTATAGAACAAGTCCTCTAGGTCATCTGCCAGCACTTTCAGCACTCTGCGTCTGGGCTGATAGAACTTCTTCTCCGGCGCACGATTCCATTCAAGGTAGATGCAATAGCTGTCGAATACATCCTTTGCTTCAAACAGGTACGTCCGGCTGATAATGTCATAGACCTTCGCTACGTCCTCGCCTGTTTTCATCTTGCCCATCACGGCCGCACAGACAGAGCGCAGCTCACCAGAGTATTTGTAGGCATCGAATTGCTTGTCTTGCGGCAGAGCATCCCTAAGGTTCACGACCGCCTGAAACCAGTCTTCATAGACCTGTGCTTCTGTCGGATTCTGCTTTGCATACGCTTTGATGCTGTCGATGATGGCAATGCACTGTTTTGGCTGCATAAAAAATAGGCACCCCCTACCTGAAAATGTAAAGAGTGCCTACAACTGCACAAAAATCAAATATTCGGTTTTATAATGCTGTTTTCGGAAAATTATTTGCTAAAATTCGTTTCAACGGATAGAATGTGCGGTTTATTTGACTTCTTCTGCAAGCTGGTTGAGCCTGCGTTTCAGCTCGTCCGCATCGTAGTACAAGGCGTCTGCAACGGCGTTGAGAATATCAGGCTTGTCGGTGTAATCGCACAGCGTTTCAATGAGTTTCAAACTCTGCTCTGACAATTTTACGGTTTTCATGTCGCTTTTCCTTTCTTATTCGGTTTTACTAGGTTGCGAATAATGTCACCTGTTCTGTTCAGCAATCCGATACCATGTCTGGCGGGTCACACCAAGCTGCTTTGCAGCATCGGTGACGGTCAGCAGACGTTTTTCCACCTGTTCGTGCAGAATATCAAAGAGGTTGCGGTCGTACTCGGTGGGCTTGCGGCCTTCCCTGTAATCGGGACGCTGACTGGCAATCTTCTTACCCTCTCTGGTGCGCTCAACAATCATGTCACGCTCAAACTGGGCAAATACAAGGAACATACCTCTCATAGCCCTACTAGCAGGGGTGTTGTCCATCACGCCAAGATTCAGCACGTTCACCCGGATTCCTTTTTCAATCCATGAATCAATCAGTTCATACCCACCGACAAGGCTTCTGGCGACACGATCTAGCTTCGTTACAACGATTGTATCGCCGCTCTGGACTTCCGCTTCCAGTTTGTCCAGTTCTTTGCGTTCCATCTTTGTCCCGGTATAGACTTCTTTGAAAATCTTAGTTGCTCCAGCAGCTTTAAGAGCTTCCTCTTGCGATTCAAGGCTGTTGCCGTCAATCGCCTGTCCAGCGGAACTGACGCGAGCATAACCGTAAATCATTCAGGTTCACCGTCCTTTACTCTATGTCTATGCCTTCGCAATTTTTGAACTGTGCATCACGAGGGACAACTACAATTTTATAGCCCATCATATTCAGCATTTCGTTTAGCTTATTAACGCTAATATTTTTTTGAGAAAGACGTTCGCTTAAAGTTGGCTGTTTAATTTTAAGCCTACTACAAAGCTCCGCTTGCTTTATGTCCTCTTTTCTCATAACTTCTTTTACTGCTTCTCCTGCTTTCATTTTTGCGCCCTCTCTTTCTTGATGCCATTATATCAGATGAACCCTATAAAATCAAGACATTTCTGATATTTCCAAGTTTTTCCATCTAATGCCCTTTATATTATATATAAATATACTCTAGTATGTATAAATACATACTAGAGTAGTATAAGGGTGTTTACTTAGTTAATCACAATCAGGTAGAAAATTTTCTATAATAAGGAGTGATTCTTCCAAACTTCATTTCTGTAAAACTTTGGGTCTTGACAAGCATATTTTCACGCTTTATACTTGTTTCAGCGAAAGCGAGATGATAGGCTTGGCAAGACGAGCAGAAACCTCGGAACGTGATAAGCTGCACATGATAAGCACCCGGCTCACAGAGAGCCAGATCGCAAGCATGGAGAGCAGCGCAAAGGCATTGGGAATCTCAAAGGTCGATGTTATCCGCATGGGTATCGAGTGGGTGGCATCCTACGTTGAGATTATCAAGGTATAAAAAAATAAGCTACCAGCCGCAACCACCACGAAGCCACTGATAGCTTATCCACATCACGAAACGAGAACCTGCAACCACCAAGGGGGCAGTCTCCCTTTTCGGAATCTATTATACCAAAAAGGGCTGCTTTCCGCAAGAGTTAGGAGCAAAAAACATGAACTTTCCCACGACAACCGAAGAATTTCTGAAAACCCTCGCACACGGCAAAGAGCCGACCAACGAGGACAGGGAGTACGCAGAAGCTCTGGGCAAGCTGTCCGAACTGAACTATCGGGCAGGGTACGAAGCGGGAGCTGCCAAAAACAACAGCTAAATTTTGTGCAAATCTACAAACTTTTTGATTTTGTACAGATACCAGTACTACATTAAGCGTTTGCGTAATTGACAAACCACAACATATTGCATATACTGGTTGCACCCACATGAAGGGAGGTGAGTTTATGTACAGTCCTTATCTCGAACGGCACAATCACACGTTCACTGTTGCACTGACCGAACGGCAATTCCAGTGGCTGAAAGCCTATTGCACCGAACACAAGGTCGCACAGGCAGCAGCCATCCGTGACACGTTCTTTGAAGTGCATCCAATTCCGGAGACCAATGAAAACGAAAAATGATACGCTCGCTAAAGTTTGCCGACAGCAGCGAACGTATCATAACACATCCAGAGAGCATAGACCCTCTTTGGGTTATTATACCAGAGATGGCCTGCTCTCGCAAGATAGAAAGGTCAAATTTCTATGAATAATACTCTTGAAAACATCCGAATCTTCTCCGAAGATGTTATCCCTGTGTACGACACCGACACCGGCGAAAAGGTTGTGTTGGGTCGGGAACTGCACGAGCGGCTCAAAATCAAGACCGCATACAAAGACTGGATTAAGCGCATGATTGACATTGGTTTTGTCGAAGGAACGGACTTTTCAGTTTTGCTCAAAAATGAGCAAAACCCTCTTGGTGGCCGTCCTAGCGCAGACCATGTTCTTAGCCTTGACATGGCAAAGCACATTGCGATGATTCAGCGGACGCCGCAGGGCATGGAGATTCGCCAGAAGCTGATTGACCTTGAGAAGAACGTGGCCGTCAACCAGTTCGCAGGGGCATCCAAAGAACTGCAAGCAATCTTCGTTCTGGACAACCGTTCCATGCAGCACGAAAAGCGCATCTCTGCTCTTGAAACCAACATGACAGTGGACTATGAGCAGCAGCGTGCGCTTCGCCGTGCGGTAAACCGTGTCGTGGTTGAAGCACTTGGCGGCAAGACCTCTCCTGCATACCTTGACAAGTCCACCCGGTGCAAGGTTTACAGTGAATGCAACAAGGATGCACAGGACTGGTTCCATGTGAACAGCATCAGCAACGTTCCTCGCAAGGATTTTGACAACGCCATTGCCTATATCGAACGGTGGCGGCCTTGTGCAAACACCGTAATGATGATTCAGAATGTCAATAGCCAGACCCAGATGGCAGTTTGAAAGGAGAACAGCTATGCTTACCGCAGATAAGATTCAGGATATGGGGGAATACCTCAACTACGCTTTCGAGACCATGCTGAAGCTCTGGCGCACCGTTGACTACGGCGAGTGCGTCCACGAGCCTGTTATCGCTTGTGACGGAAAGGTTGTCGATAGCGGTCAGCTTTCCTTTGAACCGGACGAAAACGGCGAGATTGAGCCTGTTCTGCTCCGGGACAACAAGTGCATCATGCACGATGTAAAGTATTGGATGCCCCTGCCTAATGTTGAGTATCATCCCTATCACTCTGAAATTGTAAAGTAAACAGCCTATAAGAAAAGCCAGTGGTTAGAGAACATCTAGCCGCTGGCTTTTCTATTATTTAACTGTTAAGACCAATTTGCTGCATACACAGCATAGTTATTGATATCTGCCGTTAAACCATACAAGTTGATTTCAAACGACTGCGTAGCGTTCGGGGAAAGATTATTAACATAGCAATAATTGCCGCCAATACACTGGCCATCAGTCTGCAAAATAGAAGAGACACGAACCATCGAGCAGCTCTTGGAACTTCTATTGGTGACTTCTCCGGTGATTCTTCTGCGGTTACCAGAACCAACAAGAGAGACATTAGAAACAACAAGGTCATTAGAATAAACAGCGTCAAGAGATTCGTTGCTATCAAATCCATAGCCAGGAGTAGTCAAGGAGACACCAATCGTATCTGCAATTTCACCTTGATACATAATGTTGCCGGAGTATCTAATAGTATCACCCGCAGCTACAACACCAATATAATTAGTTTCGCTCTTGATTATCTGCCCGCTTTCGTTTTTCAGAGTTACGGTAACCTGAGTAAACCGAGCAGCCTTAGAAGAATTGGGGTTGGTAACTTCAAAGCTATAAAATTGTTCAACGTATCCGCTTACTTGTGAATAAGAGGAAGCTCCTAAAATTTTGATAGTCAGCGGATTAATAGACGAACTGCTGCTTCCGCTTCCAGTATTGGTTCCGGTGCCTGGTTCTACCGGCGTTACACTACCACTTCCGCCACCATCGCAAGCCGTGAACGCAAACAAACATATTATCGCAGCCAAAAGGGCTGCAATGATTCTCTTTCTCATTTTTGATTCTTCCTTTCTTTGGCATATTGCCTTTAGCTGATTATAGCACAATCTAGGCTCCGTGAGGGGCCTTTTTGTATTTTTCGGAATTTTTGGAGACTTGCACAATCAGATAGGTTTCGTTTTGTGAAGATGGGGTAGGTGTTGGCGAGAAGGACACTGAAAAACGCCTTTTTTATTTTGGTCGGAGGAGACGGGACTCACCACCCCCACCCGGGCCTCCGGCCCCATTCCCCCCAGGTGGAGGCCCCGGCCCCAGCGCACCCGGAACGACTGCGCAGCACAGGCAACAGGGCAGACCGTGCCAAAATACAAGGACAAACCGCCCACGCCTGGCAGATCGGGACTGTGCAGGACGCTGGAGGGCGTGGAGTGTGTCCAAAACTGTGCAGATATGGACAGTGCAATTTTACTATTTTGTGCCAGAAAAATAAATCAGAAAAATCTTATATTTTTACTCAAATAGTATTGACATATAAGATATATCTGATATAATAGAATCAAGATAAGACATATCTGATAAACCACATCACGAAACACCAAAACAGGAGGACAAAAACCATGAAAAAAGCTATTGATTATACTGCACTTGCAACTACCATCCGCGCCGAACTCAACGCCCGCCACGATCGCAGCGCATGGAGTAAGGCCGTTACACTGTACGCCCTTGACCTGCTGGACGATGTGCAGGAGGGTGCAAACAATATGGAGCGCTTGCCCCTTGACGGCGCAGAGCTTGAGCGGTGGGCGCTCAACAACGCAAGCTGCTGGGAGCAGTACAGTAACGGCGGCTGCTCCCTCTGCTATAATGCCGATATTGCCGCTCGCGTCTGCACCCCGTCCGAACTCAAGCGCAAGCACGGCGGGACGTATGAGCCCAACAGCCGCGAAACGTGGCTTAACGTGCAAGCCCGCGCGCTGTATCAGGCTTGCAACCGTATCCGCACCATCTGCCGCACTAACGGCTTGTATTGCAAGGGGGCGCAGTAAATATGTTAGTACTTGATGCAACCCAGTGGGCCGCCCTCTGGTACGTTGGCGGCATGGTCAGCGGCGCGCTGGTTATGCTGGCATGGCTCAACAGCTAAGGGGGACGCGATGAAACTTGTTATAACTTATAACCAATATAAACTCCTTGATTTGCTTGCTTACCGCGCTTCTCTTTTGTCCGACGCATTAAAATATGAGCCAGACAGCAAAAATCTACTGTCTACCGATAAACGGCTGTTTGCGATCGCCGAAAAAAAGGTTGACAGCGCAAAAATCCCGGAACAAGTAAAAAATCTTGTGATTTCTATTGGCAATAACTGGGCAAAATATACATCTGACGCATTTGATTTTTTACTTCGTGACGCAGGTGTTTTGATTTACGGCGATACGTACTTTAAGGAGGGCTAAAAAATGACGTTATTTGAAGAAAAAGTGAACGAATACCGCGAAAACAAGCGGCTGTTAGAAGAGCTTGAAGCAATGAACGAAAGCATCAAGGCAGATATTATCTGCATGATGCAGGGCGCGCCGGAGATGGCGCAAGGCACTGCAAAAGCCATTTACAAGGACGTTCAGAGCGTCCGTCTGGATAGCAAGCTCTTGAAGACGCTGCACCCGGATATATACGCAGAGTGCAGCAGCAAAACCACTTACAAGCGTTTCAGCGTGGTATAAGGGGGGTGCAAGCTGTGATACTATCCGCACTTCTGTTTTTCTTCTGGTTTTTTTCGGCGCTGTTTAAAGCGTCCAAATAAGAAGCATTTCACCCGGTCAGAAATGGCCGGGCTTTTATTTTGCCCTTATACAATACATCCCCATACAAGCGTTTACAGCGTGTTTTGTTCCGTTAATGAAGTTATACCGCCCACACCACAAAACAGTACACAGGGCTTTACAGGCGTTTTTCCTGTGATTTGTCCCATTCTACCGCCACAGATACCAAACCGACACAAGCGGCTATAATACCGCCTGCGCCGCACTGGGACACTGTGCAGCCCAGCACAGCCGCCCTATTATAATAATGTATATAAGGGTGCAGGGGTGCGCACCTGTTATAGATCCATGCCCGGCGGTGCCGCATATCGCAGACCATGCCAGCCCGGCGGGGCTATCCAGTGGCAGGGGCGCGGCGGGTGGCGCGGAACCACTGGCGGCTTGCCGCCGCTTCTCTTTTCGGGCTTTCGCCCGATAGCCAATAAGGGTGAACAATAGTCGTAGCATTCCGGCTGGAATAGTCGTAACAGCTTCTGGAATAGTCGTAGCCGATAGTCGTAGTTTATCCCGGCGGATAGTCGTGGAATAGTCGTAAAGTCGTCAGACAATCAGAGTTTGAAAGTCCTATATATAGTATAGTAACAAGCTATCCGCTGATAGTCGTAGAGTAATAGTAGTAGCTTTTTCTTGCGAACCATCGTCAAATAGTCGTGTATTTTTTGTGTGAAATAGTCGTTCGCCTTTTAGAGAAAGGGATGTGCAATAGTCGCTAAGTCATCAGACCTCCCCCCAAAACCAATATGTGTCAAGACACCTGTCAATTTTAATCCCAATCACATTACCTCAAAATCTTTAACCACCGTACTTATTATAATAGTCGCAGACAATTACTCAATCTTTTTAACTATTATTCTGCCGAAATAGTCGTATCATCCAATTCGGTCTGTTCCTGCTCGATTTAATTCCCAGTAACGCACTATGGTATCTTATTCAATTCATATCATTCTACTAGGAATAGTCAATGCAACATTTCTACATATTGAACCGACTACAAAATGAATTCAATTCTCCATGTGAAATAGTCGTAGAGGGTGGCAGGTCAGATACCGTTGCCCTTTATAGGCTAGATGCTGTTACCGTTGAAGGTCACCCGGTCGGCGCGGTGCGCCGGACGATAGAGGGTGACGCAACGTAGAGGTCAGATGGACGGTCTGCCTCTATTCAGCCGATAGAACCTGACGGAAGATGTTGGTCACGGTCTGCTCTGCTGGCTAACGGTGCAGCTTTTGGAGATAGAGGGTTGTAGGGGGAAAGAACCTTTACAGCCGATTGAACTCCGGTTCGCTGTACTGTTGCTTCTCTTGCTCTCTGTCAATCCACATATCAGCAAAGGCCTTCCAGTTTGTTATAGGCTTTCCGGTCTTGGTCATCCAGCCTGTTCCCTCATAGTAGTTCATAAACCTGCTGGCAAGCCTGTTCTCACATCCAGCATCCAAAAAATACTCGCTCACATCCTCGAAGTCCGGCGCGCTGGCGTACCCATCGGGCGGGTCGCCCGCTTTCTTAATAACTTTTTTTCTTTTCTTTTCTTCTATATTAAGGAGGTGAACGATTGTTCCCCTCACAGGTGAAGCATCGTTCCCCTCAGAGGTGAATGATTGTTCACCTCCCTTTTCGCTCTTTGAAGATTCTTCCGGCACTTTGACGTATATCTTATCGGGCTTGTTCTTGCCTTCACGCTTGCGCTCGATCAACCCGGTTTCTTCCATCTCTTTCAAAGACTTTTTGACCCATCGTTCTGTGAATCCAGTATCTGCAGCAAGGTCTTTGATGGGATACACGATGTATACTCGCCCTAGTTGGTCAGCAAATTTTCCGCTTCTGCTTGCCCTCTGTGACGACCTTGCACGATTGAACAGATAAATGTAAACAATTTTCTCTGTTGGGCTAACGCCAATAGTCGAGAGGAATCGAGGGTAGACCATGTACCCATTGACCTTTGTATCGGCTGTCATGTATTCCATTTTCTCCTCCTGCAATAGTCGTATACCTCTACAATGCGCTCACAGCCCCGTAGAGCCGTGCCAGAGCTGTTTTCTGTGTTCAGTCTATAAGTTGTCATCTGACGTTAAAAGCGTTTGTAGGGCTTCTGTGTGCGTATATGCAAAAAGCTGCCATTGCTGACAGCCCATGTGCTCAATCCATCCAAGTATACTCTTGGAACCGTTGAATCTGCTTGTTAAACGTGATCGGAAGGTCGCCTATCTCGCCTTCCTTGTTCTTGCTTAGTCGGAACATGTACTTGTCGGGGTTATCGCCGGACAGAAGGATGATTGCATCTGCGTCCTGTTCAATCTGTCCGCTCTCTCGCAAGTCGGAGTTGGTAGGCGTTGCTCCGGGCTTGGATGGGTTTCGATTGAGCTGTGCCAGTGCCACCACGACAATGCCTGTGGTCTGTGCCAGTTCGTGCAGGGCAATGGATATAGCTGTAATGGCGGCATATCTGTCCTTTGCGCCTGTTTCGTGTATGAGTTGAAGATAGTCTACGAAGATGACTTGAGCCTTTTTACGGAGAGCCTGAGCCTTCATCCACGCTACGTTCTTTCCGGCAGCGGAGCGGATATATAGGGGCATCTTCATGTTCTTTGCCTGTCCGTCAATCTCATTCAAGCTGACCGCCTTATTTTTCACCGTGTCCAGAGGGCAGTATATCTGATTAGCCATCAGACGTGCGCCCAGCTTGCGTTTGCTGGTTTCTAGGCTGAAATAGTACACGGTGTAGTCCTGCTTTGCCATGCTTGCTGCTATTTGCAAGGACAGGGCTGTCTTGCCCGCAGACGGTCTGCCGCCGATGATGATGAAATCGCCCGGTGAGATGTGTAGCGCTTCATCCAGACGCTCTAGGCCTGTCTTGATATACACAGGCTTCTCGTCCATGTGAAGCACATAGTCGTTCAGCACATCCTCGTATGTCCACGCATCTTCTTCCTCAGCTTTCAGGCTCATCGCCTCGCCCATCTGCTGGTAAATGTCTGATAGATCAGAATAGTCGGTAAGCTCGCTGGTCATCTGAAATGCCAGACCTTGCACACGAGTGAGCGCAGCTTGTTCTCTGATAAGCTGTACCCAACGCTGCATCTGCTCCCTGTCAATTCGCACACACTCTGATTCACAGGTTTGTACACACGCCAAGAGCGTCTGCGCTACGTCTGGATGCTGCGTGTTTATCTCGACTATATCTATCTTACCCCTAGCCGTCCAATAGCCCTGAACAGCCGCAAAAGCGTCTCTCAGCTCAGGTCTGAACAAGTCAAGTTCAAGGTCTGGTATGATTTCATCCACAACGCCCGGCTTACAGAGCATCAGCGCACCGATAAATACCGTTTGAACGTCCATTGTCATAGTCTAGGAAACTCCATCTCCGTACTTTGCTCGTACTGGTCATCCTGTTTCAATGCGTAAATGTCTTGCCACCCGGCATAAATGCTCTGGTCGAGAATGGCTTTCCAATCATGCCGATCAAACTTTTCCAGCTTGTTGCAGAGCATCTGTTTCGCCCGGTCTGTCATAGGCTTTTTGATTCTTGTACGCATCTGTGCGAACTCTCGCATGGATTCCAGCAGGGCTTTATCGCCATGAGCAAAGTCGGAGAAGATGTCAGGTTTCTTTTTGACTGCACTCTCCGGCAGGGTCTTGACGTTCATCTGACTGTCAGTTGATACAATGGGTTCATTGTCATCTGACTTTGAACTCATAGATGAGCTGACTTTCATCTCATTTATGATATGAGGATGAGCTGACTTTCGTGTAGACCATCCTTTCGACGCAATATCGCTTCTTTTTGATTCTCCATCGAGCAGATGTTTAATCAAAATGAAACAAGATTCTGCTTTTTTTGAGTTCAAAGTTGCGTCTTTTTCTTCAAAAACGTATGCACAGATTGCATCATAGAGTTCCAACTTCTCTTTACTTTTGAGTGTGGAGATGGCTTCAAAGTAGTATCGTTGGAATGTAAAGCTGTCTCGTTTTTTGCCCATGCTCAGTCCTCTTTGTAGCGTTTGTTCCATGCTTCGATAAGGTCTTTTTTAATCTTTTCTTTATCAGCTTCGGAACAATCAGAGCTGTACAGCTTGCTTTCCATGAATACCCGGCACTTGCATCCATTCTTGCCGTTTCCTCTTGTTATAAGCATCCAGCTTGTCAAATAGCCGCTTGCTTCGTCAATAGCAACTTCTCCACCGCAGAACGGGCATCTTTTGAGTTCTTCCATTTTTTTGCCCTTTTCGTCCATGCTCATGTCCTCTTGCTCCTTCTCTTAATTTTCTCGCCCGGAATCATGTAGCGAATGTTCGTACACATACTCCAACGCCAAGCCATCATCTTATCATGGTCCTTCCTGTTGTTCGGTGCTACACGAAAGAATGCCGTTGGGATAAGTACATAAAGCTTATTACTCATTTTTCGCCTATAAATCTGTTTCAGGTGCTTCTTTGATAGGTTTTTCATTTTCTGAATCCCTCTCTTGTTCTGATAGTTGACCTGAATCCGTCACAAGGATTCTTTCCTCTGCCGTAGACCGGGCGTGTGTGCTTTGACTTTCTTTTGTCTTTCGGATTGTAGCATCCTGATTGCGTCTCGCACTGCTTAACTGCTTTTGCAAATTTTTCAAGTTCATTGCAGAACTTGTCAGCTGCTTCCGTAAACGCTTTAAAAAAATCATTGAGTTCGTCACTCATATCATTCCTCCGGCGCATAAATGCGCATCCAATGCGTCACCATCACATCTTTCGGCAGTCTCTCGCCTATCTCGTCCCAGAACTCACCGTCTGCATAACAGCCAAGAAAATACGCTGTCGGCGAGAATCCTTGCAACATTTTTTCATCTTTATCACGTCACATTGTCTTAGTCGCAAGCAACAAAGGCTGCGTCCGCTCTCGTGGCTGTTCGCTTGCTGGATGCC
>OGNR01000079.1_pt1 | contig 58437 bp, 102 predicted proteins | sample 1573501 | NCBI WGS metagenome assembly OGNR01 (sample SAMEA2581918, study PRJEB24529) | metagenome | biome: Human gut stool | place: China | collected 2011 | reverse complement strand
GGAACTGCATTAAGTTTATGCTAAAAATTCTTAAGCTGTATTTCAATATTTCCATTGACAATTACTATCTTGTCAATTATAGTCTTTAGTATCAAGTTCTTTTGTTTCTTGTCGACCTTATCCCAAATGTCGGCAAGTTTTTTTATGTTCTCATAAACAAACTCCTTTTTCTGTGTATTAATTGCGTTTTTGCTTTCTACTGCAATATTAGCTTTCATTTCCTTAATCTGTGCTTCCAGTTCTTTAATCATTTCTAAGACAGTATCATTCCCATCTGCATACAAGTTGTACAATCTTTTTAACTTTGTCTGCTCTTTATCTAATTGTGATTGCATAATTTCAAGTTTTGTCGCCTTTTCCTTTGGTTTATAAGACGATAAATCAAGCGATATTTTAAGGATTTCTTCTTCTACTTGTTTCTCTATCTCGTCCGCCCATTCAAGCGAATTATTACAGCTTGCATTATAATTAGGCAGATATGAAAGTGATTTATTTCTTGAACAGCAATAAATCTTATGCTTTTCACTACCCCATTTTTGATAACGCATTTTGCAACCACAAATTCCACAATAACATAATCCGGTCAATAAATTAGGTTCAGTTATGCAGTAAGTTTTTGCTGAACACCTTGACTTTCTTAGTTCTAATCCAAGATTAAACCTATCTTTATCAAAAATAGGTTCGTGTTTTCCTTGATATATTTTGCCTTTGTAAGGTATCATTCCGATATTTACAACGCCGGTCAAAATGCTTCTAGTAACAAGTTCAGACTTAAAGCCACAAATTTCTTTAATTTTCGCATCTGAATAGCCAGATATGAATAATTCAAGACCTTTTCTTGCTTGTTCTGCACGTTCCGGGATAGGTATTAATATACCTTGTTCCTTACTGTAGGAATAACAATACGGCAAATTGCCACCGCCCATCCAGTAACCCTGCTTAATTCTTTCAAGCATACCGCCACGCATACGCAACATCATAGTATTTTTATCAAGCTGTGCAAATACAGCCATCATTTGTGTGTACGCCTGCTCCATTGGGCTATCATAATTTACGCTATCGTGAACACATTTAAACACGACATTATACTTTTGAAATACTTTCTCGATAAGATATATTCCGTCAATCATATTTCTTGATAATCGGTCAAGCTTAAAAGCAACAACACAACTTACTCTTTTGCGGCTACAATCATTCACAAGTCTTTGAAGTTCCGGTCTATCCATATTTGTACCTGTGTAACCATCGTCAATATACCAATCTGTTATTACAAGCTCATTTTTCCTACAATAATTTTCAATGTCTCTTTTTTGGCTATCAAGTCCATTGCCCTCAACAGCCTGTTTTTCAGTAGATACTCTCATATAAGCAACACATTCCATATATTTTATCTCCTTATAATATAAATAAATGTGCCGCATTTATCACGTTCTACGGCACATTGTAACACATATTTACTTGTTGTCAATTATCTCTGCAATTATCTTTAGTAAGCTGTCTGAAAGAGTTATGTTTTCTGTTTTTACGTCTTCGCCATTTTGAGTAACCCTAATCATTTATAACCTCCAACTTACTTATTTTCTTTTTAATTTTGTTTATCTTGCGATTGATTGTTCTATCACACACGGACAGCCGCATAGCAATTTCTGTAATGCTTCTGCCTTGTGATAGTAACTTGAATATTCTCAATTCTTCTTCTGTAAAATTGGCATTTTTAATTATCTCATCAAGTTCCGGCTTAGTCAGTTCTGAAAACTTCATAAGCCAATCTCCTTATTTAAACTTAATATGTTCTATTCCTGTTTCTTCGTATAACTGATTAACAAGCTCCTCTGCTGTGAATAATCCGTCATTGTAGTTATCTATAAGTACTTTAAGCTCTTTTTGTACTTTTGTTAATCTCTGCTGTCCGAAACCGAATTTATCATGTAGCACCCATAAAATTAATATTAATGCTGATTCAAAATTTTTCTTCTGCTGTTCATTACTAATCCTATTCATCTGAACACGTAACATTTGCTCCTTAAACTTTTTCTGTTCTGACTTACTCATACATACTCCTTATTTATCAAGTATTTTGACAATTTTCTTTATTATTTTTTGTACTGAAACTTGGTTTTGAACATTTTCTTCTAAAACTTTTTGCATTTCTTTCAGAATTAAAGTGTGGATATGCATTGAGTACTCTAATTCTTGTATTCTTTGCATAATTTCATCTTTCTCTTCTTCCATTTGTTCACCGCTTTCTTAAAAATTGATTATCATACCGCCATAAATGCTTGCTATTATCATTCTTAAGGCTTTTACCCCTTTCATAGTCTGTCTGCCAGCATTTCTGACACAACTGTCCTTGCGGTCTGTCAATAGGTTCTCCACAACGATAGCACAAGTAATTTTCTTTGCGATATTCTTTTATATTCTGCCTATTTTCAATTCTTTTTCTGTGGATAGCATTATCTTTGCTCTGACATACAAAACACTTCGCTTTACCCTTAACAGCTTTAGCCTTTCCACATCTAACACATGTGCCGGTTTTCTTGCGCTCAGCGTATAAGTTTCTTGAATACCGTTTAAACGCTTCGTTGTTTTGTCTTCGCTTATCATCACTTATTGGGTGACTGGCTCTGTATTCTGCTTTCTTAGCTAAACATTCCAGGCATATCTTTTCTTCGCCTGCAAGCTTATTTTTACGGCATTCCGGACATATCCTAAGCTGTCTACATAATTCTCTAGTTTCTCTTTGATAAGCTGTATGCTTTTCTTTACATTCTTCGCAATAAAAGCCTTTTCTATCAAGTGGCTTGCCACATTTAGGACACAATCCATTATCTCGGCGATAATTATATAATTTCTTCTGTGGACTAATTGGCGTTGTTTCCACTAAAAATCAACCTCTCATTCTGTCAATTCTATCTTGTACTTCTTTAGGTGCTTCAATATACTCTTCTGCGTTTGTATTTTGACCAATAAGGGCATTTCCTTTAATTTGTAATGTATTTATATCTCTTTGGAATTTTTGCTCGATTTGAGCCTTATACGAATTTGCATTCGTCTTTTCGATAAGTGATTTAATATTGTCCGGCATACGATTTATTTCATTCGCACGCTTAACAGCTGTTTCGTAAGTTCTTAGAAAATTTGATTGTATTACTGTTTCAATCGTCTGATAATCTGATGTCGCCCAGTTTTTAAGGTTATCTGGCATACCAACCGCTTGTCTGACTAATGGTGGTAGCTTGTTAAATTCTTCAACTGCCCCATATGTGCCATTCCGTAACGCCTTACTAACCAACCCCCAAGCTGCCATTCCGTCAAGTTCCTGTGGCTGTGATATAGTCTGTATTTTACCTATCAGCTGTCCTATGCTTGGAGCAAATCCGCTTGTATTAGAGTTGATGTATGCTTTAAGTGCGACTGATACTTGTTCATAACTGTAATTTTCCAACATCATATTCCACACATCTACTGTTTCGGATAAGTTGTTAGGCTTGTAGTTAGGGTAGCAATCACACATAATGCGGATGATTTTAACTGTTTCTTCTCTTGTCAAAAATTATCACCCACCTTTGCTTTAAATGGGTCTACGAAATTATCAATAGGCTTCATTCCTGCTCCTAAAACTGATGGTTGTTCTTCAATTTCTTTTATAATTTCTTGTATCATTGAACAGCTACCACCATAAAAGCTATCAAAATCAGTTTCGTGATACTTTGCGTTTACTTCGTCATAAGTTTCATTAAGTTTTGATAGTAGCTTGTCTGCATCAATCAATTTCATATAATCACCCCTTTACACATTATCCCAGTCAATAGCACCCTTGCTAAAATTCTGATTGCCCTGCTTATTAGAATTATCTTCTTTCAATTCAAACAGTCCTTGCCAACAATGGTCTACTGACTGATTAAGAATTTTAACAGCCAAGTCATTATCCCCGCCCGACAGCTTTTCAAGAGTATTCATAGCCCTGTGTAATGCCTTGTCAGTGCATATAGGTTTTTTAATTCTCTTACGCATTGTCACATACTCATTAAATGCTTCATCAAGTAATTCATCATCTGGGTAATAACTTTTCTTTTTGGATATTACGTTAGTAATATCTTTTTCTGTATTCTTATCTTCTTTAACTTCTTCTGTTCTTTTATTCTTACTTTCTTTTAATATAGAGTTTGTTAATAGAATGTTATCTGTTTGTTGATTGTTTGTTAAGTTGCTTGTTATTTGTTTGTTATCTTGCTTGTTATCCGTTTGATACAAATTGTAGTTAACTACTGTAAATATCGTGAATTTGTTTGTTGCTTTGCTTGTTATTTCGCCTGTTAATTGTAAGTGTTTTAGCGAGGTACGAATTTCCATTACAGACAAATTAGTTTCTTTTGATAATTCAGATATTGAAGAGGGGAAAGACCCTCTTTCAATTATCTTGCCTTTATAATTTCCGTCTTTCCAATAGGCACTTATCAACATATACATAAAAAGTCTGAATGTATTAATATCGCTCCACCATTCCCACTTTAAAATCTTTCTGTCAATTTTAATAAAATTGCCTGCCATAATTACCTCTTCAAGTTCTGCCTATTTCTTACTTCACTAAATCGTTAATGTTAATTCTAAATCCGTTAAATTCCTTGCCTTTACTCTTGATGTAAGCTGTTGTATCAAAGAACATCAAGTTGCCCTCTCTGTCGGTTGCCATACTTACACCATTTCTTGTAAGACTACCTTTTAGCAAATCAAGGAGTATTTGTATTTCCTGCTTTGTTTCGTCTTTCATCATTTACCTCTCCATATTTCTTCATCAAGAATATATTGCCTGATAAATCTATCTGCGTACTGTGGATGTATCATTGACCTTGCTGTTTTCTTATTGTTCGCCCCTGTTTTTGCATAATGTTCTTTTGACATTGTTCTTATTGCGTCCTTGCATTCGATAGCATTATAACTAATTGGCTCAAAAATAAGATTGTTCTGTGGCTCGCAATTCAAAAACCAATATTGTGTAGGCTTTTTAAAGTAATCTCCGCTATCTCTTCTATCTCTGTCAATTATTGCCGGGGAATAACACCAATATCTCCTTAAAAAATGCTCTTCTGAATAAGGATTTTCCATCACCAATTTCAATCCTTTTCTCGTGCAAATAATAAACATTTTGTTTACCAAATCATACATAAGTGAAACTTCTTTAAGCAAATTCATATCAAATTCGAATTTTTCTTCTAAAGACCATTTTTTCTGACTTGCCGACTGTCCTCTGAACCACAGCATTATCTGATTTTCAAACCTTATGCAAGGAAAAAATGCAAATATCAAATCATCAGGGCTTATCTTATCAAATAGACTCGGCTCGCCTTGATACCCCCCTTCAATCTCTTTAAAAAGGTCAATAACATAGTCAGTTTCGTTAAATTCATTCTGAATATCATAGTCATAGGCTTCAATTCCATACTTTTTGAAAGCATTCTTGAATGTGCCTGACTGTTCAAATAAACAATGTACTGTCATCTCAAATCACCAAAAGGAAACCTCGGTTTTATGTCGCGACAACCTATTCCTTTCTTAGATTCTTCTTAGTTTTTCAAAACTTCTTTCATTGCATTAGCCATATCACAGATACCCTTGATATAGTTAAATGCACCTATTATATATCTGTCTGAATTTTCTTCATCAACAACGCCTGTTGTGGCAAGGTTGATTAGCCTTAATGCATTGTGATTTATTGCGTTTTCGTCAATCTTCATTCTTCAACTTCCTTTCTCTTAAAATCCTCACAAGGCACTGTTTTACTGCAAGCATAAATATCTGTTCCAATTAGATTTCTTGCTCTCAAATAGCCAAACTCGCAAATGCTACAAAAGTGACTTCCCTCATTACTTTTACAATCATTAGGTTTATCTTCTTTCATTTCATCAAGTTTTCTATTCATGCAGTCATTATCTTTAGTAAGAGTATCTATTTTGTTCACAAGACGATGATATTCTTTATTACTTAAAATCTTCATTCTGAATCACCTTTTTTCTTTGATTTTTAATCTACAGTTTCATACCTATCTTCGCAAAATTCTCTATCTTCTTCATTAGAATAGGCTCTTTTACACTCCGCACAAAATTCTAAAAATATCTCCATATCTGTGCTATTTTCGTATTTACAGCCTTTGCAATCATTCATTTTGAATCACCCACTTTCACACAATCGCTTCTAAGCATATCTGCCTTGATTAGCTCGTAGATAATATCAAGGTAAGTTCTGTTGTCTCTGTATCTGCAATTAGCGTCTCTATGTATTCTTGGGTCGTTATCACTCCAATCGTTAACGTCAAAATGCACATCACTCACAAAAAGCATTTTTACTCCTCTTGATACGCACAAGTAATAACAGCCATGCTTACCATATTCGCCCTTGCATTTCTTAAATCCGAACTTCTCAAACTCTTTAGCTTTAACTGCCGGTATCAGCATTACTTTCACCCACTTTCAATAAATCCATAAACTTCTCATACTGCTTCTGTGACACCTTATTATTAGCCTTATCCGCTCTCAATTCGATTTTAAGGTGTTTTTCCGCTATATTGGATAATTCCCTTGCAAGGTTCTTTCTGCCTTGTTGTATGCCGTCACGATAACCTTTAGAGGGCTTAAACTCATTTATTTTTTCCTTACCCTCTCCTTGACCGCCTGCTGTCTTGTTGTATCTGCATTGATAACCTTTTTTGGTGTACTCCAAAATCCAGTACTGTTCCCATTTGTCTAGCTCGGATTCTGGATAGTTGATAAAATTAAGTTTCCACCCATAATGGTTGTCATCACTATAAAAGCCTCTCTTTTTAAGAGACAGGTCTATGTGTTGATACCCTACAAGATGCCTGCACATTCTTTGACATATATGCACTGCCTGCCCTATGTAAAAGTACGAAATATTGTTTTCGTCAGTTCTTGTCAAAAAGTATATTCCGCTCCTATCATTCAGCTTTGGATTCAGCTTCAATAGTCGCTTTTTGTTTTCCTGCTCTATTGTATTGGCTCTTGCTATATTCTGATAATTCAACTGTTATCACCTGCCTTTAGCTGTTCCGCAAGCTCTTCTAGCTTAAACATATCATCAGCAAAGATAAGCCCTGCATCTTCAACAGCTTTTGCAAAATCATCAATAGCCTTATTTCTTACATCATCAGCTGTTACAAACTCACAGTTAAAAGTACTGCAAGTTCCTGTAGTATGATGTATACATTTATTGCAATCTCTATCCATTAATTTTACCTGCCTTTACTATCTCCATCGCCCTCATAGGTTGGCTTCTTCGGTATCTGCTTTTCTACCGCCATCCGGCATTCTTCTAAAGTCCCAATCTTACGATATTGGCGTCAATCACTTAATGCTTCAAAATAATTGCTTTTCATATCCTGTAATTCTTCCGGTGTACCAATTTCCCGGTACTGTTGTACTTCTTCAAGTGCCTGTATTGCTAGTTCAGACGCTTCTCTTGATATGTTACTTCCAAATGGCATATCAATATTCTGCTGAAACTCTTTAATTGCTTCATTCTCTGTCATACTCACACCTCTTTAATTAAATGGTAATCCCTCATCAGCCACACCATCTGGAATTGACATAAAGCCGTCTGAATCAGTACTTGGATTGCTTCTACCTATAATTCCGTTATTGTTCTGCTGATTAGCACGACTTTCACAAAATTCATGTCTTTCAACAACGCAATCATTAGTGTAAACTTTCTGTCCGTCCTTGTTGGTATAGTTGCCTGTCTGCCATCTGCCATCAACGATAATCTTAGTTCCCTGGTGAAGATATTTCTCTGCAAACTCTCCATTCTTGCCAAATGCTATGCAATTAATAAAGTCTGCTGCCTGTTCGCCCTCTTTCTTAAAAGCTCTGTCAACAGCTAATGTGTATCTTGCAACTGTCATACTTCCGTTTACTGTCTGTGAATATCTAATCTCCGGCTCTCTAGTCAGCCTGCCACATAAAATTACTCTGTTCATTATTTTTCCTCACTTTCTGCTAACTCAAATCTGTATTTCTGTTCTGCATTAGGATATTTTTCCTTATCAACTTCACTCATAAACATTTCAAGAGGTCTATTCCAGATATGCCCCTCATATTCATAAACAACTGTCAGTTCTTCTGTTTCAGTATGCCTTGATATGCCTATTACTGTTACGATTTTACCTAGCTTGAAATGCTTATATTTCTCACCTTTCTTAGGTAAAGGTCTGTCAAATTCTGTCCTGATATTGTCTTTATTGAAATGCCTTGTGAGTAATGCGAGGTCACAGTTCGGCACATCTTCGCCATCAAGTCTAAAATCTTCTGACAGCTCAACGCGCAATTGCTGAAACTCTCCGTTGTCACTAATGGTTTCTTTCAAAGCTAATGCAAAATTTTTTTCGCTATATGGTACACTGTCTACATCAACATAATAACCACTAAATCTAAATATTCTCGCCATATTATTCCTCACTTTCTTCTGACCAGTCCAATTTCTGACCGCAATCGCTACAGTAGTTTGGTGCATCGTTGTTATCCATTATTCCTGCATCGTGATTAACCTTAATTGTTTTTCCACATTCACAATGAAATTTTGAAAGTGTATCACTAAGGTTGTAATCAAATATTGGTTTCTTAGGTATCTGCTTTTCAAGTGCTTTTTCCGCTAATGCGATAGCTTCATAATTATCTTCCGCAAACTTAATTTCATTTTGCTTATCTTCTAATTCCATAAACAATCTAAGATTTTTTAATCCGTCTATTGCTTTACTAGGTTTCATCTTATATCTCACTTCCTCTATTCCGCTTCTGATTGAAGCCACTCCATACAACTAGCTTCTCCCTCGTATTCCTCGCCGAATGTGTTTTTAAATCCGGCAAGAAATTCTGCTAACTCTTCATCTGACATATTTCTGATTTTGTCAGCGTTAGTCAATCTTCTGTCACACCTGCAACAAGGCTCATTGCCCCTTGAATTGTTGTTATGCTTGCAGTTGCAGGTGTGAACATCATCAACCCCACTTCTTAATTCAGCTAACTTGTTGTAAAAATGCCTGACATATTCATCTGTATAATTGCCATATATCTTTTTAAATTTATTAAATTCATATATAGCATTGTCTTCTGCTAGTTCTCTTATATCTTCTTTACTCATTTTCTCCACCTCTCAATTCTTTCAGTTTTGCTTCAGCTTCTTTCTTAACATTTACAGCGTTATCAGCAATAGCTTCTTTAATAATCAAAGCATTGTATCTTTCAAGGCTGATTGTTATTGTTTTATCCTCACACTCTCTTATATTTCCTAAAATATCTTTGTATTTAGCCATATAATCTCCTTTCTAAAACGGACACTCACTAGGTTTTTTAATCTTTCAAAACAGACATATCATATCCGCTTTCAATAAACTTCAATGTTTTGGCATGATTGCACCTATTTCCAAGATATGTATAAATCTGCTCCATATCTTTCTCCGAAAAATCTGTGCCAAGGTAATCATTTACTCCTGTAAGGATAAAACTGTGAAATTCATCATTTTTTCGCTTTGTTCCGTATGGTTCTGTTTTGTAAGCAGGCCTTGAAAGCCACTCTAAAACCTTGCATTTAACATCTTCCTTGTCGTTACAATCTCTTAAAATAAAATATGTGTTACTTTTGATATGTGCTATAAACTCTCCATTATGGTTAATAACGCTCCTTGGAAAGCAATCCATCAGTTCTTTTATATCATTCCAATTACTTAAAATGGTGGTTCATCTCCTTTCCTTAAAATCCAACTCTTACCCTGTTCTGCAACGTCCACATTCGCCCCATTTACGGCATTTTTCATCTTTGCGATAAAACTATCCTTATCAGCATTTTCACTTGACAAATGGCACATTATGACATTCTGCAAGCTATCTGAATCGTTAGCCTTGACAAAATCGCAAGCGGTATCAATGCTTAAATGACCTCTGAAAACGTGATTAGCTTTCGGATTGTCAGTATCAACTAAATCCTTGTCATAATTCACACCTAGCAGAATGTGGTTTATGTCCTTGAAACGCCACTTAATCAGCTCTGTGTCGGTTATGTAAAGCATTCTCCCCATTTCCTTGTAAGTAATCAGAAATCCGAATATCGGGCAAGGTTCGCCATTTGCGTCTGTGTGTGTCCAGTTTCCGTCTATTGTCGTTAAATCAAAGGGTTTTACTGTAAATCCGCCCATATTCATTGATTTACGGCTATCGCCTAAATATGGGGCAAATATCGGTATTCCCATAGCCTTAAATTCGTTTAATGACTTTGAATGGTCTAGAGGTGGGTGTGACTTATAATCACACCCTTTATCCCCCTTATGTTCCAATCTAATCCTTTCTTAATCTCCTTAATCGGTATTCCGCAATCAAGGATAAGTGTTTCTCCGTTGTCTGCCTGCAACAGATAGCAATTTCCTGCTGATGATGAACCTAAACAAGTTAATTTCATACTTCCACCTCATCATCTTTTGGGAACTGGAAATAATTCCGTGTCATCTTATCAAATTCAGTTTCCGACAAACCTCTTACGAATGAAGCACCTTTTTCAGTATTTATTATGGTTTTAAGAAAAGCGACCTTTTCGTGCTGCTCTCTCAACATTTCCATAGCCTTTAAAGCCTTTTCTTTGTTTGAATACTCTGCAATAATTCCATTGTAGATTTCATATGGCGGTGCTACGCATTCTCTGCAACAAGCAATTTTGTTATCTTTTGTTATTCCAAACACAAATTTCTCATAAGGCAAATCAACATTGCCATTTTGACTAATTATTCTCATATCTACTCCTATTCTGCCTGCATAAATGGTGGCAATGTGCTGTCTGTTTGTTCTTCTGTTACTTCTGTGGCTGTTGTATCAACATCTTCCGTATTCTCTATAAACTCAACAGAATTAGCGTTTTCAGCAATTTCAGCCTGTGCAACTTGATATACCTCGTCCATTTCAACCTGTGCCTGTCGTGCCATTGGGTCATAGTTCTTAGGGTATTTTCTTGTAGCGTTGTTGCACATTTTTCTCTGAATCATACTCTCTGGCGTATCAAGCCAAGCACCGCTTATGAACGGTCTAGCAAGCTCACATTCAAGCATTTCATCTACTGTCTTACATGTTCTTAATGCGTTAAGAATCTCGTCTTTTTTAGCTTTAATTTCTGCTTTCTGCTTTGGGGTAGCCTTATATCTGTCCTCACATACCCCAAAAGTACTGTTTATCATATTCTGCTTAACATGTGCCAATAGATTAACCTTAACACTATCCCTGTCAGCAGAAAGATATGTAACTGTTCCGTCTAATAACTTAACGGGATATACAACTCTTACCGCCTTATCGGATAACCCTTTTTCTTCCCATTCTGGTTCTGTAATTGAAAGCCCTTTATGTTTAGGTGGTATGTACTTGTCACCCTCTTTAATTACCCAATACGGATAAACCTGCTTAACATCTTTTCCGTAGTTAGCAAGTAGGGAATCATAACCGCTACCCTCAATGCCCATTTCAACCTGTTTCTGCCATATATCCTTGCCTGTCTGTGGGTCAGTTCCCACCTTTACATTTCTTAACTGAAAATAGCACTCCCTTGGGTATGCGCTAGCATTGAGTTTAAGACTTGCACAACGCTTTACAATCCCCCTTAAATTGCTTGTATCAAGATTGCTCATATTGGTTTTGGGGTCATTCTTAACAAGATTAAATATGCTTGTCATTGCTTCCATAGCACACTCTTTTGCATAATCATCCATATTCATTCCACAAGCCTTATAATCGTCAATAACAAGACCTGTCATAGCATTACTCCACTCACTCAATGATGTTGTAAATGCTTTCTTCTCTGCCACTGCTGTTGTTTCTGCCATAATTAGTTTTCCTCCACTTCTTTAAATTCGCCATCTACCAGTTTATAGAATGTATCTTCCTTGATACGCTCTCCGTCAACGTATTCGGTCTTAACGCATTTAGGAATCCAAATGCAGAAGCCTTTTTCATCTTCATCATCCGTTCTTACCCATTCAGCAAGTGTTATCCAGCTACCTTTTTTAGCTTTTGCCTGCGACTGATAGCCTGCTGCCATAACAACTGAATGTTTACCCTTGGATGTTATCTTTGCGTAATCTCCACTTGAACCTATCTGTGCGGAATATCCACTTGAACCTATCTTTGCAAAATCTCCGCTTGAACCTATCTTTGCAAAATCTCCACTTGAACCTATCTGTGCGGAATATCCGCTTGAACCTATCTGTGCGGAATATCCACTTGAACCTATCTTTGCAAAATCTCCGCTTGAACCTATCTTTGCAAAATCTCCACTTGAACCTATCTGTGCGGAATATCCGCTTGAACCTATCTGTGCGGAATATCCGCTTGAACCTATCTGTGCGGAATTATTGCCATTGTCATTTTCTATACTATCTTCAATTTCCTCAATCTTCGTTTTCTCCAGAGTAAAATCTACGCAAGCCTTAATAAAACCTTTTAAGCCCAACTTGGCTTTAATGTGAAGCTTATTAGTTGCACATTTGTTTTCTCTTTTAAAAACTTTTCCCAGCGGCTCAACTTCTGCAAATTCTGAAATCTCGCCATTCTCGTTTACAAGAGGGTAATAGTCCAGTACGTCAAATGGATTTTCACAATAATACATAACACCAGCTTCGCATATCTCATTTCCGTTTTCTTCATATGTTGTGTTTTCTTCGTACTGCTTACCTTTACAGGTAAAATCTGGATTAAATGCTTTATATGCCATAATTACCCCTCCACAATCTCTAATTTCTCGCTATCATTGACAATCAGCATAATCAACTGACTATCGACCATTTCAGCAACTTTCTTCTGATTAGTGCTGTCAAGGCTCTCGCTATCGTCTAAGATAATAGGTACTGACATACCGCTAATCTTCTGAATTGAACTGCAAATATCAACTCTGCCTAAAATCCTGTTACCCTTATTAGACATAGTTGTTAAGATACTCTTTCCGTCAACTGTAGGTATGCAAACTGACTTGTAACCGCCAGACTTATTCAGTTCAAACAGCTTCCACCTAACAAGTGAAAAATGACTGTTGATACTGTCAGACAATGTTTCATTCTTTGCTTTGTCCAGCTCATCAAGCAAATCAAGGATTTTTTCAGCATTAGCCTTATTCTGTTCCTGTGTACGCTGTTCTGCCCTTAATTCTTCAAGTCGCTGTTCATCTGCTGCCGTATCAGACTTTGCAATCTGGCTTTCACATTCTGCTAACTGCTGCCTTAAGACTGTTTCATGTGCCTTTAATTCAGCCTTGATACTTGAAATGTCATTAGCCTTGTGCATAGCCTGTTCTTTTTCTGCTATCTGCTGTTCAAGTGCCTTGTATTCCTCTGTGGCTGTCACATCAATTTCCTGTGGAAGTTCGGATAACTGCTTTTCAAGGTCTGCAATGGCTGTATTCAGCATTTCAAGGCTTTCCTTGTGCTGTGGAAGTTCTGACACAAGTTTTGTAAGTGATTCTCTCTCTTTCTTTAATCGTTCACTGTACATATTGCCATTGTCGGTAATTGTCTTTAAGTTATCAGCCTTATGCTTTGCAAAATCAGCTTTTAACTGCTCTTTCTTATCTTCCTTATATTCATTACCGCAATAAGGGCAGATAAGGCTTGAATCATCAAACTTACGCTCGTTTTCTTCTTTCCACTTATCACGCTCTACCTGTAAACAGCCCTTAATATTCTCAATGACCTTTTCTGAACTGACAATACAGCTTTCGGTATCAGCAATAGTCTTTTTTGTCCTCTTAACAAGAAACTTCTTATCAGTAATCTTATCCTCAATCTCTTTCCTAGCCTTGATATTGTCCTCGTTAGCTTTGCGTGATAAATCTCCCTGCTTAAACTTCAAATCAAGAATATCTGAACTAGCCTTGTCATATTCAGTCAACAGTTTGTCATTATCAGTCTGCTTTGCAATGTAATCGGCAATCTGTGCTTTAAGGCTGTTTCTATACAGTTCAAGGTCAGATGTATCAATGTCAGACTTAATCTGAATATCTCTTTCCTTTTCCTTAATCTGTCCGTCAAGGATAGGTAAATCCTTTGTGATTTTAGCCTTAGTAGCCTTATTCATAGCAGACAATTCTTCTGTTGTGTATTTCTCTAAGAGTGGCACTAACTCCGCTAATTCAGCTTTAGAATGTGCTATATCAAGGTCTGTAACATCTCCCACAAGACTGAATAAGTATTCTCTCATTTCAGCCGGCTTCTGATTAAGAAATGCGTTGATGTTACTGCACATCTTAAACACGCTCATATCAATGTCAAGGTATGCGTTGAAGTCCTTTAATGTCTTAGGCACATCATTGACAAAATACTTGTTATCATCCTTGTAACTGCTACCATCCTTGCTATAAGTACGTTTCTGTACTTTCTTCATAGTCACTTCTTTTCCGTCAACATCAAAAGTAAGTTCTCCGTAAGTGTCCATATCATCAACGGATACTCCGTCAACTTCTCTTCTTACAACTGGATTATCCTTTAAGTCTATATCACAGTTAAAAAGCACCCAGGTAATGCAAGAACCTATTGTAGACTTTCCCTCTCCGTTTTCTGCCATAATTTTGGTAATCTTAAAAAAATCAAACTCTGCGTGTACATAGCACATAAAGTTTTCTAAAACTGCTTTTTTTAAAAATATTTTCATAAACAATACCCTTTCCTTATTTATATATTCATAATGAATACATCATCTTCTATTGAGAAGTTATCAACTGTCTTATCCGCAAGATAATGCCGTCTGTCAAGTTCATCAAACGTGCCATCAAATATAACACCCTGAACTGGATGCCATACTTGACAACGTTTTTCATTGTCTGCTGCCATACTAGCTAATTCTGAAACTGTAATATCACTATTCATCAGCATTCTCCTTTTCTTCTATAATCTCAACTCTGCCTACTGATACCTCGTAAGCTACTCTGTTTTCAATTTCATCTTCGCTTATCTTCTTTGTATAAGGTCTTGACTGAAACCTGCCTGTCATTTCTATATGTGTTCCTATTGGCAAATGACCGACAAACTTAGCTGTCCTGCCCCAAGTTATGCAAGGTATATAGTCTGACTTGCCATATGCTCTGTTAACAGCTATGAGAACATTTGTTATTTCTCTTCCAAGTGGTGTTACCCTGTATATAGGTTCTTTGCAAATAAAACCTCTAAGAACTACATCGTTATTAAAAGGTGGCTCTGCCTCGTTTTCATATATCTCTATAATTTCGGTAAAGATTGCTAATATCAGCTTACTTTTTTCACCTATATGCTCGTTGTAGCTTCTTATTCTTCCTGTAATCATTACGCAAGCACCTGCTTTTAATTCGTTCATATCTACAATTCTTTCAGATATAAGGACAGGAAGTGTATCTACTGCTCCGCTAACCCTGTCAATAGAAATCATCATCTTAAAGAATTTTTCTTCAAAAACTTCGTGATTGAAAACTGGTTCTTCTGCAACTAACCCAAAAACTGTAATATTATTATTTCTCTCTTTCATCTTTAGTTCTCCTCTCTCTTTTCTACAAATCCAACAACTTTACCGCCATCAATAACTGTATACATATCCTTTTTCTCGTACATATCAATGCAATCTTGTACTGTTATTACTTTCTCGTTTACCTGTTTCATACTGTTCTTTCCTTTCTTTTGCTTTAATCTTTAATGTTGTAACTACAATACATATAGTTTCTAGTATCATTCCGACAACAACACCCAACATAAACCCCTGTATCATAGCTTATATCTCTCTTTCATTATCATAGGCAGTTCGTAGCAGTCGATATAATCGTGAGTGTCTGCTATGTACTTCTTTTTCAGTCCACTCAAACCACACCCGTATTCGTGCTTTAACTGCCCTAAAATGTCATTTACAACTACTCTTCTTAAGAGTTCACAATGTTTATTTCTTCCTAAGAGGTAACTTGTTCTTCTGCCAATGTGTGCCAGAATTTCAAGTTTTTCTACCTCATTAATCTGCTCTCTTTCGCCTTTTTCAGAAATAATAAATATCAATCTGCTAAAACTCCTTTCTAATTAATAAGCTGAAATATCATTGACACAACAAATAATATTGCTGATAAAATCCATAAATATTCAGCTATCTTGCTGTCTCTCTTAGCTTTCTTGTATGCCGCAATAGAGATTTCCAAGTTGTTTCTTTCTGCAATCAGTTCTTCTACTGATATGCTATACTGTGGCGTTGCCTGTATATCTTCCATAAACTTCTCCTTATTTTAAAAATTGTGATATAATCCTCTTATCTTTTTATAGGAAAGAGGTGAAATATGACTGCCGAAAAATATATATCAGCTTATGCTACCGCTAAAATTTGTGGTTATAATGGCTCATATGATGATTTTAGAAAACTGTACGACCAATACTATTCAGAAATCATCAGTTCAGTGCCCGCTGAAGAACCGCAATTAGCAAAAGCTGAAGCGACTAACAATCCGTTCCGTAACCTGAAGCACTTCTAAATGCTTCGATTACTGGGGAAATGGCGGTAAGTACTTTGATTGATAGCTCAATGTTAGTTTCTTCAAGGCGCTTATCGCCGCTTTTAATATTTCTGTAATCATCCACAATATCCATAGCAATATGCTGTGCAAATTCATCAATGCTTATAAAACGAGAAGCTTCTTTCTCGGCAATTACGCTTTTTCCGTTTTTGTCTGTTATTGTGTATCTTTGTCTTTCCAACTCTTACTCCTTTCTCAAAAACTCATACTTATCTGTGCATTAGCTTCTTTTACCTGTTCAGCAAGTGCCATAGGCAACGCATAATCATCTATAAACTTGTGTACATTATCAATGTACTTTCTTCTTATGCTCTTATATGTTGTTACGCAACCAAACTCACGCTTTAACTGCTTATATATGTCAGAATATACCGAACTGCGAATACTGCCGTTCTTATAAGCTTCACTATCCTTGCCACCAAGTACAATTACGCCTTTTCTATTAACGTGCTGTTTGACCTCATCAATCTCACAGCCGTAAAGAGGTGTGTTATCCTTAAGCTCTGTCATATCTTCTTTGATAGAGTTAACAGCCTGTTCAAGTTCTGTATATCCCTGTGCAAGAAGTTGTATCTGTCCGCCAGTTGTCTTCGGCGCACCATAACTGCCTGTTTTTCTGATTGACGGAAGCACCTCATCCATTACCCAACTTTCAAATTTCTCTGCACTAGGTAATTTTGATTTCATAATAAGTCGGTATAAATCACCCTCATTTATGTATGACATCTGCTGAACACCACTAGATGTAGGGGTGTCACGTTTCGTTACTCCCTTGCAATGGTCGTTCACAGCCTTTCGTGGATTTATATATCCAAGTGCGGTTGCCACATCTGTTGCTACGAAATATGGTTTTCCGTCAATTTCTGTCATTCGGACTTCTCCGAACTCTTCATTACTAAAAATCTGCAATTCCATAAACGTATCCTTTCTTATCTGACCCATTTTTCAACTGGGATTTTTGTTGCTTCTGCGATTTTTTGTACTGTAGTTAACGCTGGTAAAGAATTATTATCTTTCCACCTGCCTACAACTCCGTTACCAAGACCGCATTTTTTTTCAAATGCGTGTATTGACAAATTATTTTCTTCGCAATAAGCGACAACATTTTGATAAAACATAGACTTCTCCTTTCTTTATTTAATAAAGATTTAGAGAAAAGCTTGACAATCTTTAGAGAAAGTTCTAATATATGAATTGTCGAGAAACATATTTTGAGAGCACTTCCCTTTAAGTTTATTTTTTAGGCTTTTCCCTAACCTTTAAACTTATTATATAGAGTGTTCTCTAATTTGTCAACACCTTTTTTAGGTGAAACTCTAAAAAATGGAGGAAAACACAAATGAACACGGTAGAAAGAGTAAAAGACCTATGCAAACAAAGGAAGATTTCAATACATAAATTAGAATTAGAATGTGGTTTTGCTAACGGATATATAGGTCAGTTGCGTAAAGGTACATTGCCAGATGATAGGTTGGGAAAAATTGCCGAATATTTAGGCGTATCAGCCGAATATTTAAGAACTGGCGAAGAAGAGCAGCTTATTTTATCTGAACAAGCTGATTTGTGGATTAAAATTAGAAATGACAAAAGATTATTACACTCATTAAAAACATTTTTCGAGTTAAGTGACGAACAGCAAGAATATGTCCTCGGCTTAATTAATTTATTTAAAGGAGAGTCGTAATAAATGATTGAATCGAAGGATTTTTTAAAGACTATAGTAGAGAAAAGAGATAAAAATGGCAACACTAACTATGCCGACATTGCTAGTTGTCTTGGCATTGATATGATTTCAATGTTGCCATTTATGAGAGAGCTTAGTAATAAAGGTTACATCACCCAAACCCTTGAAGATGTAACTATTACTAAACTTGGACTACTTGCTTATGATGAACTTTAATTAATACTCACGATTTATGAAATTGCGATAAAATCTTTTATTCTTTCAAGTGTACTAGTGCAACATTATGTTGCACTAGTTTTCTTTATATCTGCTATTATTTTATAGATATACTCTAATACTGCATTATCGCTAGTATTTTCTACCATTTCAATAATTTCCTTTTTGTAGTCATTGTTATTCACATTCGCACTTCCCCTCTTTTACTATTGTGACGATGTAATTATTATAGAACACACGTTCTATCATGTCAAGTGTAGCGGCGATATTGCCAACGCCAATCAAACAATATCGCCTGCCAGAACTTGAAAATGTTTAAGGGTCTTTTCTCAAAGACAAGTTTATTATACATTTATTGTTAGTATATTTCAAATACTTTCGGTCGTGTAATTTTGACTTTATTCGACAACTAACTGAAACTTGTCGATAGCATTACCCATAACACCTGCATATCCGTCCATTCCGTTAGATGTTTCATCATCTATCTGCTCTGGATAGAAGTTTCTATTGTTGAATACAGATACCATATACTTAGCATACTTCCAAGGCTCACCCTCTGGTGTATAGTAGATGATTTCTACGGCATCTATCGGTGTTTTCTGGTCGCCTGCAAAGCCGTTGTTGAAATCATTATAATTGAAATCTGTAACATAAGGAAGCCAATCACCGCCCTTTAAGTGAACTCTGTACTTAACTGAACCTCTGCTGACCTTAACAATAAGTGCTGTGATAGCTTTATTGTCGCCTGCACCAGCCCAATCTTCTCTATCCTCTACTTCGCCCCACCACCTATCTGTATAAGCGGCATATGTAGCATATACGTGTTCATCTGTGTTATCCTCTGCATTGTCTTCTTCGCTGTTATCTTCTGTATTATCTTCATCATTATGAAAGCCATAAAATTCTGATAAGTCGCAAACTCCGTCTACACCGTCAATTCTTGCGCTAGAAGTATACTGCCACCCCGCAAGATAATGGTCGATACTGGGTGTCTTATCCGCATTAACATCATCATTTAACTGCATTTCATCATAACCTAAGTAGTAACGTGCAATCCAGAACGGACAATCTAAGTCGCTAGGGTTTGTATAAGGCTTGATGTAGCTACCATAGAATGATAAGCCAGTATATACGCCAAAGTTATATCCTGCACCCTCAATAACCTCTTTATATGCCTTTATAATGTCGATAAGCTCTGAACCTAAGTTCTGCATACATTCATCTTCAACGTCCATCCAGACAGTTACCTTACGTCCGTCAAGCACTTCAAGTACTCTGTTAGCCGCCGCAATAGCTTCTTCTATTGTCGGTGTGTATACATAGTTATATACACCGCAGATATGTACACCTGCTAACTGACAGCCTTTCCAGTTGTTTTCAAACTGCTTATCTGGGTCAAAATCACGTCTGATAACCTTAAGAATAGCGTGAGTAAGTCCCGCCGCCTTAACTCTGTTCCAGTCAACTACACCATTCCACGCTGAAAAATCTCCACACTTAATCATACTAAAATACCTCGCTTTCTACTGTTCCTGTTACATCTGAACTAACTGTGTTATCTTCTGTACTGTATGTTGCCTTGTAAGTGTTTTTAACACCATTAAGGAAGCTCTTAAGTTCGCTGTCTAGTGCTGTATCATTTGCTAAGTATGCCGCAAAATCATTAAAGCTAGCTGACATACTAACTGTGCCGCTTTCACTGATTGTAGCTGACAGATAAGCCACCTGTTTAAGTGTTCCGTCTGAGTTTTGAACAGATAATGTTCCGTTCTTCTGAATTGATGAGTTGATGTCTAACATTGTGTTTTACCTCCTAATTTGTATTAAAAAAGGACACCCGAAGATGTCCTTAATTACTTAATTGCTTTTCTAATTTTTTAATTCGCATATTCTGTGATTGTACAGTTGCAACCAAATCCGCTATTAATTCATCATAACGTAATGCATATCTTGCTGTTAATTCTTTAGTTGTGTTTCCGTCTTCATCCGAAACTTGTATCTCGTAGTTATCGTCATTAACTTTTTTATCTATAAATAACCCCCAATCGCTATCGCCCATTTTTTCTTTAACTTCTTGTGCAATAAAGCCGTGGTGCAATCGGTTGGAAGTACCATCTTTCATCCTAAATTCGCTTGGAATTAAGCTATATATAAAGTCAGCAGTCCGTTCTATTTCTAATGCCTTAATATCTTTTTTTACATTTCTGTCGGAGTCCGAAGCTATTGTACCAATAAAACCGCCCATTGCAGTAATTGAATACTTAGCAATCATAGAACCCATTAAAGAAACTTCTGTCTGTGAGTAAAAATTTTTAGAAGTATCATTATTATAAATTCTAACATTTGTTGCAACTTGCGTATCCGAATTAGGATTGTTGCAATAAAAGTTTGCAATTTGAGGATTACCATCATTGCCTACATTAAGACCTTTAATTGCAAATAGATTACCATAAACACTCAAATCTTGAGTTAGCATATTGCCATTGCCGTAAACAGTCCACAGAGGAGAGAGTTTTTGCGGATTATTCCCTGCTTGAATTCCTTTTTGAATAGAATATATCCAAGTATTATCGCCGGAATTTTGCTGATAAGGTGATATCCACACGCGTCTTAAGTATCCATCATTTGCCAAAGTGTCCGCTTGCAAATATCCTTTGATGTTCCAATCTCCAATTTTTCCGCTTGTTAAATATCCAGTTCCAGTTATAATAGCGTTGCTTGCATACATCAATCCATCTGCTCGAACATACCATTTTTCTTTCCAATTTTCTGATATTGAACTTCCTTCATTTGTTAATGTAGCGAATACCCAGTCCGTTCCTTTTGATGGAGTTGTCATACCTGCCCAATACTTGCTATCTGACGTAGTAGAATTAATAGAATTATTAGCTATATTCCACTGCGCAATCTTTCCATAATTCGCAATTATATTATTACTTGTTATTGTTCCGTCAGCAGTAATGCTAGTGTTCGTACTGCTTAACGTAAACCTGTTACCGCTTAAGTTAAGACCGCCCCTTGCAGTAATATTTATTGTATCTGCAATAGCCTCTATAGCACTCTTAAGCTCACCTGTTGCTGGGTCTTTCTTGATGTATGCTTCAAGGCTTGCAGTAGTAGCATAGCTTTTAAGGCTTTTCTTTGTAGCGTAATTATTAGACACTTCCAGCTTAATGCTATTGCTTTCCTTGGTTATTGCTTGTGTTATAGCGTTATTCATAGCTTCTGTAGTGCTATAGCCTGTAAGAGTATTCTTTGTTACATAGGTTGTGGAAATTTCACTCTTGATACTATTGCTCTCTGCATTAACTGCTTGTGTAATAGCATTATTCATCTGTGTTGTTGTACTGTAATTATCTGTCAGATTTTTCTTTGTCTGTGTCAATTCTGTTGATATGCTATTAAGATTAATCTTAAGGCTAGCGTTCTGATTAAGCATATAAGCTAATTGCGTGTTAGATACCTCTTTCCAATTCCAATTACCCTTATCATCTTTGACCCATCGCCAAGTTTTTTGAGTTGTTTCGTTGTATGCTATTGCACCGTGATGTTTAGCATATTCATCATTGCTAAAAGTCCATACAAGGTTATTACTAGGGTATAAATCATTTGCTGGGTAAATCGGTATGTGCCAGTTCATAGCTGGATAATTATCTTTGTTAGGTGTTTCTGTTACTGTATACACCATAAAATTATCGTTCGTTTGTTGGTATAAGTCAGATAACGTAATTTCGTAGCTATCTAACTTCTGATTAACAGTAGAAAACTTAGTCTGAATGCTTTCAGTATCAACATTGCTAGTCCACCACAGTTTGTTAGTGATAAAATCACTAGCAACTTTCATCATACCGCCCCATTGCGTGTAATCCTTGTCAGCGCCAGTCTTGATAGCTTGCATAATAACATTAAGTGTCTGTCCCTCGTTGTCCAGATAAATTTTATTGCTCTTAAGTGTATGTGTGTTATCGTTATTGATAACATTGAATAGCGTTTCAATATCTAACTTGCTTGCATTGATATTAGCATTATCTTGAACAACATCATCACGAACAACTTTTCTTGTAACGCCTTTTTCAGTAAGTCCTAAGGCATCAAACATAAGATTGCCAGCTTTATCCCAAACATACATATTGTAGTCTGAATTAGCGTCTTTACCTATTTGAACTCTTATTCTGTCAGTATCTTTGATGATAATTGTATTGTCTTGCCAATAAGACATTCCATTTTCGCTATGAACCTTAAATTTGGTGGTATTAAGGTCAAGTGCTGTAATCTTGCTTGCAGCTATGCTGTCAATCATAGCATCCTTAATCTGTGCATTGCCAATAACACTTACGACTGCATTGGCGAATTCTGTTGTTAAACTTTTACCTGTCGCTGAACCAAACATTAAGGTCTTAATGTCTGCTACATCTGCATTTAACACGCCTACCTGTGCATAATCTGCTTGTAACTTAGCGATATTAGCTTCATTAATTGTAGCTTTACTTGCTGTCAAATTAACAATATCTGCTGTAATAGCTTCAATCTTATTAGCCTTTAATTGGTCGATATACGCTTGATGTGCTTTTAAACTCTCAATATTAGCACTAGTTATATCAGCATTTTCGATAACTGCCTTGTTGATTAAGACTAAATCAGCGTAGTATCGTTCCATTTGCTTTGTTATCGGACCGCTAGCAATATTACTGTTTTCTGTGTCAGATTGTCCGATAGATGTAACTGTATCCATTAAGCCGCCGTCACATTCGTGTGTAATCTGCATTATAGGCACTTTGTAATCAACGCCGTCTTTATTAACAGTTATAATGTCGCCTACCTCAAGCCGCCAATCACCTAAAAACTTAACTGTAAGCGGTCTGAACTGAAAACCGCCTATCTTTTTGTAGACTTCATCTAAGACTGCTTGCGTCATAAATGGATTAGCAAAGCTAAGCCCAGTTGCACCACTACCGCTAGTGATTGTGCTAGTTTCCTTATCACCCGACTTTGTATTATTACAAGTCAGTTTTCTTATCGCAAAATCCTTGCTAGTGGTAAAAGTAACCCCTTGCTGATAGTATTGATGTCCGTCAAGCACGTAGCCGCTATCCTTATACCACTTTATTTCAAGGTTTCCGTCAGAATTAATAGCCGCATTGCCACCTTGTAACGTAGCCATATATCCAATCATTTCACGCATTGTATAGCCTTGTGGCTTTTCTGGGATTGTATGTGGAGTTGTTATGCTAGTTGCTAACTGTATGCCTAACTTTGTGCAGATTTCCTCTAAAATAGCCTTATCCGTACTAGGATAAGTTAATTCAGAAAAATAACCTTTTTCAGCTTTGTACATCTTGTCATAAGCTGTGTACTTAGTGTATTCGCCGTTGCTCTCTTCTTTAGTTACAGTAAATATGCCTATCTGCACATACTCAATTCCATTATTACCCTTAACGCCCTCAAAAATAGTTATGTCTTTATTTTCAAGTGTAATTTGTGGCTTAAAAATAGAAAAGGTAACACTGCTACTGCAAGTGTTACCTATGGAAATGCTATTGTTTGGATTGATTATATTGCTGTACTTAAACTCATTAAGTGTCTGATTGTATTCTTTTCCGTCAACTAAATATTTACTGTAATATCTTGCATACAGTAAGTTGAAGTTCGCACCCCAATTGATATTTTTCATATATTGGATTGCCCCTTTCTGCTGATTAATCGTTAATCATAAAGCTAAGTGCAATAATCTGTGCTGGCTCAATAGCTTCACAGCTATCAAATGCACTTATGTTAACTTTCGTGCATTCAAGCACTTCTATTTCCTGTTCTCCTAGTTCGTCAAGCTCTGATTTTGTTTTATTACTATCCCCTTTATTTTCTTTGCGTATCTTTTCTATCGTTTCTACAACTGCTTTAAAGTGCGGTTCTAATGCCTTAATGTTAGACATAATGATAATTGCTAACTTACCACTCATTTTAAGCTGTGCTACGTTTCTTAATGCTTCATAATGTGCTAAGACTTCATTTCCTGTTATTTTCATAGTTAATCTCCTTATTTCTGAATTAAACTTAATTTTGCTCCGACTATAAGTCCGTCCTCATTTTTAGCTCTTGTGAGATACGGATATGTCACATCTCCTGTGTATATTGTCATTTCTTTTTGTTGACCGCCTAAAAATAGGACTTGTGCTGTTGGGAATGGGTTATTTTCATCACTAATCACATTATCAAGCAATAACGCCTGTTCTCCTGTTAATGGCGGTAATTGAAGCTCTACTTTGTCTTTAATAGCCACAATTGTTCCTACCATTTCACCATAATCATTTCTGCCTGTGTTTTTAGACCATATCTTATTTCTGCTGTACGTGTAGCCGTTGTAAGCTACTGGGAATGTCACTCCCTCGATAATTACAGCACTTATCATTCAATCGCCCCTTTCTGCCTAAAAAATAGGTAACAAAAAAGGGAGCGTACCTTTTCTGATACGTTCCCTTAGTTTTATATATTTATATTTTTAAGTTGCCCCTACTGCTAACATTTTATTTCAATACTTATTTTGAATTTTTATTCATTAAGTTAATTAAACAACAAGTTCTTTGTGTAGTTATCCATATTTTTAATAATATTATGAGAATTTTATTACTGACATTTTTCCCTTTATTAATTTTATATATTACTTATCTTCAACTCCACCCACAAGGGGGGCGGAGATTGTCGATTCGCTATGCTGCGATTACAAAGCGAGGGCGCACAGAGAACCCAGAATGTCCAGCATCGTAGTAGTTGGAATTCCCATTGCTGCTGCAAATGCAGAAACTAGACGCAGTGGCTACATCCTTGAGCCAATACGCATGCGCACTTCTATTATTTATAGCTGATTTACTATTAGCGAACAATTCCAGCTGATGATTTGCATTTCCAGTATCATATCCAGAAGAAGACAATGCGATAGAGCCATAAACTTCAATTTCAGACATTAAAATAGCTTGAACATTTATCCATTCCCAACTGTTGGAACAACCACTGGTTGTTCCAACTCTGTTGTAACCAGTTGCATCGACACCCTTTGAAACCAATTCTTTAGTCATTTTTAAATGTGAGCCAAATTCTGCATATAACTGCTGATTGATTGTTGCGCCACTGGCAGTAGAGCCTGCTGTTACTACGCTACCGAGCATTGCTCTATTCATCGCGCTTCCTTTATATCCACCGGCAGTTGTGTTACTTGCATTCATTGCAGAACTGCCAAAATGTTGAATACCACCAAATCCTTGCCCCGGCACCATAACAAGGTGATGATAATTAATATTAATACTATCTCCATTGTGCATTAATCCATCTATACTTGCGATAGTGACGTATTGAGAACCAGTTACTTGATTAGCACTATCTGGATTTTTTGTTGAAATTGGACGTGACATTTTGATATAGTCGCCAACGTATATATCTTGAAAAAGTGTGTAGCCGTCAGTTCCGTTAAGACGTTTCCATAGCGACCCATCTGTGTAGTAAGTTGTTATGTCTTTAGGAACTATTCGTGGGATGTTGTGGGTAATATTACTATTTAGTTCACTTATGCTACTCTCCTATGCTCCATTTTTATGTTGTCATCGTCCAAATTGCAATATATCATTGTAGTATTAAGGCTCTTATGTCCTAATATCTTCTGCACATATTGTACTTGCATCCCCTTATTGATAGCGTTTGTAGCGAATGTCCTTCGGAAACGATGTGGATGCACCTTATCAATGCCAGCTCTTTTCCCTATTTTCCTTAATAAAGTTTCTATATTTCCTTTAGTCATTCCATAGTGATTCCGATTAGTAAATAACGAAGTGCTCTCTTCGTTCCTGGTTGTTAAATACAAGTTAAGATAAAATATACACTTATCCGTCATATATACTTTACGTTCCTTATTGCCTTTTCCATATACAACACACTCCTTCTTATTAAAATCTATGTCTTGTATATGTAGTCTTGATACTTCTGTAACTCTGCATCCAGTACTTAACAGAAATTCTATTAAGGCTTTCTCTTTAGCTGTATTCGCTGTTTCTCTTAGCTGTTCAATCTCTAAATCTGAAAAAGCCTTTTTAATTTTCTGTTCTACTTTAATCCCTTTAATTCGCAGCATAGGATTCTTATCTACATATTCTTCTACCGCAAGCCAACTGAAAAATGCAGATAGTCCTCTGCGTTGGTTATCAAGCGTGGACTTCTGCACTTTTCTATCTGTAAGATACCTTGCTAAGTAATATCTTATATCACATGTTAGTATCTTTTTGACCGGCTTACCTATAACTTTTAAAAAGTTACATATAATACGATAATACTGATCTATTGTCTTTTCGGATTTGCCCTCCAATCTCAAAGATGCTATATAATTCTTTACAATTTTCATGTTAGAGTCATCGTATATTGCCAATTCTGTCTGTTTACTCTCAACATTATACTTGTGCAGAATAAGCGTAAATGCCATATCCAGCCTGTTACTCGCCTCCTCGCCTAACAATCTCATTACTACTCTTAATAACTCCTGCCTTAACTGCTCTTCCATGTTTACCTCCAGTGTTTTTTATGTATATCGACAACAACCGATAAGTAAGCTAAATAGTAATATAAACAATTATGGTGGAGTAATTAAAAATGGTAGTATTGATTTTGAAAGTCAGTATTTTGAACAAGGTAAGGCTATTTATTTTCATGTCATTGCAACTGCAACACCATCAGATATAGTTGGGTTTCCTATTGGAGTTTATGGATATGGAGTACTTATTACTTTTAAAAGTAATATGAATTGGGAAAGTTGTCAAATATATATACCACATTGTTCAACTGACCTTGATGATAGAAGGTCTTTATATATTAGAACATTAGGCGATATTAATAGCACTTGGAGAAAACTCAGTACAACCATAATTAATAGCTACAATTAAATTGCCCTCCAATTTGTCCAATTGCCCCCTCCTTCAACATAAGGTGCATTTCTTATTGCAATTTTATTTGAACCGAAACTAACAGCAATCTGTATACCATAACGAGGTTTTTGATTAACTATATTAGAAAAACCAATTAACAAAAATGAATTACCACCTATTAATGAGGCAGATGTTGGTAATGTTCCTTGCAAAGTATTTGTTTGACATCGTAATATATAGCCTTTGTCATTATTGATTGTGTCTATATTTAATGTTTTTGCTGTAGTTGCGCCATAAAGGCTATTAAGTTCAACTTGACCTATATTACTATTTAGCTCACTTATCATACTATTGTTATTCTTAATGCCGTCTTCCATATGATTAAGTCTGTCTGGACTTAATGGAGTACCGCCACTAGTGCCAGCTTTCCACACTTGCTTTACATATTGAATAAAATTCATAGTAAAACCTCACTTTCTAAGCACACAAAAAGGACACCTCACAATCAAGTGAAATGTCCTTGTCATTTTGCTATTTATTTGTTATTATTGACGTGAGCAACTTATATGTACTCATATGTGCTAATCAGAACAGGTCTACCCAACTTGTTCTGATTTTTTTATTCTACTTTTAATGTCAGCTTCATAAGTTTCTTACTTGAACCCCAAGCTGTCACTTCTAAATTAACGTCACTCTTATCTTCTAGTATGTATATCCTAGCAACTGTAATATTCGCACCTGTCTGCAACTCTCTTGCCGCATTGTTATATTCGTCAACATCAAAACTAGCTAACGGATAGTCAAGTTCCTTGCCGTTCTGAAAGCAAGTGACATTATAGTTGTAAATAAATGCTTCATTGTCTTTTGAGTTATTTGTAAAGTCAAAATAGACAACAACAACTTCCCTATCATTGCTATCTGTAATTACTTCGTGTTTGAGGTATTTAAGTGTTGTATCATCATTCGTTGCTATGTCTGTATCTTGCTGTGTTGTACCAGCTTGTTTCGTAGCATTGGCATTGTTACTACTGTTACCACTTCCGTTGCTAAAAGCAACTATCAGAAATAGTACAAAAGATACTATTGCAAAGTAAGAGCCTAAGTGTCTTTGTGACTTGTCGCCTTTACTTTTGATTAAATCCACAATAGCCAATATAAAGCCTATTGGGATTGTGAATATAAATAGTGCTGTAATTGCCGCCGCTATGCTTAGCTTACTGTCTTTTTTCTTTGCTTTCTTTTCTGCCATATTGTGTTACCCCTTTGCTTTTATTTTATAGCAAAAGAATAACACAATACGCAAATCTTATCAATATGGAAAAGCCGCTTGCCCTGTCATATTAGTGTAGTTATTAGCTTTATCCTGTACCATTGTAAACAATTTATCAGCGTCACCCTGTAATGTTATATTTACATTGTTGTTAGCTTCTGACATAGCCGCTACAACTGCATTGTAAACCGCTGGATAAACTGCATTAGCAATACCTGTCGTAATTTCCTGTTGATTGGCTACTGCTGTTCTTCCGTCCATAGTACCAACCATTTCGGGTGCAACTTCATTAGCAACGAACAACTGTCCTTTGTTTGGGAAGCCACCATTAGCATAAAAATCAACATTAATATGAGGCACTTCTGGAGGCATAAGATTAAATTCGCCCTCAATGCTAAAATGTGGCATTTTAATATGAGGAAATCTAAGCGATAAGTCGCCCCACCAGTCTTTTAAATCATACCACAAGTCACGTATATAGCTAAAGAAATCTTCTATCGCAACTGATATTCTGTGAAGTTCTGGTTTGCTATCCCACCAATTAAGCACACTATACCACGCATTTTGTAGTCCTTGCATTATTCCGTTTGCCATATCGCGCCATTTATCTGCCGTAAACCAAGGCGAAACATGATTATTCCACCAACCTACGATAGCTGTATTGCCCCACCAATTAGAAAAACTATTCCAACTGTTAGATAAGCTATCCTTAATGTTTTCACCTAAGTTGCCCCATCTTTCTTTAGTAAAATATGGTAAGACATTATCATTCCACCAGTTATATATGCCTGTGCCACTCCACCAATTATTGAACGAAGTCCAACTATCAGTTAAGCTACCCTTTGCGTTATCTCCAAGAGATTGCCATTTTGCTTTTGTAAAATAAGGTGCTACGCTATTGTTCCACCAACCTACGATAGCTGTATTGCCCCACCAATTAGAAAAACTATTCCAAGCATTGCTTAATGAAGTTTTAGCATTGTCGCCTAATTCTCCCCATTTTGCCTTAGTAAACCAAGGCGCAACGCTTGTAGTCCACCAATTTGCTATATCATCTTTATGCCCAAATGTGATTGTTTCTATCACTCCGTCAATAAAGCTAGGTAAATCTTCAAATGGTGCTTTTATAAGATATGCTAATTGGTCGAACATTGACATATCTATTTTCTCGCATGTTAATTTTTCGTTGAGCCAATTACCTAAATTAAATCCAGCAATAGCAGCTACTATTCCGCCTACTATTCCTGCACCTATAGTTAAGCCTATTTCTGTTGCTGTTCCTGCTCCTATAATAGTACCTATATCTGTTGTAAGTAATCCACCTATTCCTGATATTATACTGCCTGTTCCTAATGATTTTAAAGCACCTTTAATACTTGTTCCTATTACTGTAACAAGTTTCTTTTTTAAAACACTTCCTAAGCCTGTAAATTTCAATGCCGCTATAGCCGTTATTAAGGTTGTTTCAATTGGCGCTGCCGTAAATGAACCACTCCATAATTCAATAGCTGCCTTAATGGCTTGCCATAACACATTGCCAAGGCTTGAAAATATTTCAAGCCAATTAAGTCCAGCTAAATACTCTCCTATATTATGTCCAATTGTATACCAAGGAACATCATCTATAGCCTTTGCAAACCAATTAAAAATTCCTGCCACAAGGTTAGATGTATCTTGCCCTGCTGCATAAAAATCCCCGATTGCAAAGTCTTTAAATATCTTCCTAACAGGTTCAAGTGCTTTCTCTATCTTATCAGCCCACGCAATAGCCGAATTTTCCATATTGGCAAATGCTTTATTCCAAGCCGCTTCATAATCAGCCGCCGCCTTAGTAATATCATCTGTTAAGTCAATACTGCTACCGCCGCCACCGCTTGAACCCTTACTTGAGCTTGTATCGTCCTGTAATTTATTTATTTCGTCAAATCCCATAAGGGATAATGTAGCTTTCTTAGCTGAATCCGCTACATTTTGGTATCCGTCTGAAATATCTTCCAGTCCGTCAGAAGTATCTTTGTAACCGCTTTGTCCGAAGCTCTCAAAGTCAATCTTAACTCCCATAAGGCTTGCAAGGTTCACTAGAAGTCGCTTAATTGCAATAGTAACGCCGTTTACAACCGGCATAACCTTTGAAAGAATTGGGATAAACAGCTGTCCTGCTACCATTCCGACTTCTTTCATATTGTTGCTGAACTGGCGTAGCATGTTACTTGGCGAGTTGATTGTATTGGCTAAATCCCCCCACGATACTTTTGATTGGTCTAGTATAGCCAATACTCTTAATTGCTGTTTTTCCATCTGTGTCATTTCTGATACAGACTTAGAAATGCCTAAGTTATAAGCGTATGTTGCCAATGTAGCATTGGTAATATCAATACCATACTTATACAATGCCCTTGATTGACCGATTAAGCCGCTTTGTAAGTTCTGTGCTACTGTTGAATAGTCCACATTAAAAAGCGAACTTATATCGCCTGCAAGCATTGTCATTGACTTTGTTATAGCCGTTGTTGCTTCGCCAGTCTGCCCTAATGAATTAGTAACAGAAGCTAACTGCGAAGCGTACTGTGTTATCTCTTGTATGTTAAGTCCTAAGTTCTTTGCTCCGCTTTCTTCAAGTAAGCCACCTTGAACATTAACTTTTAGTCCAGATAACTTTCCAAGAGTATCATTTACTCTGTTCTGAAAGCTTTCAGCGTATGCCGTAGCGTTATCATATCCGTACTTTTCATAATCCTTATCCCATTCTGAACCGATTTTACCAAATGCAACTGCTTGATAGTTAAACGCTTCAATGTAATCTGTTGTTGATTTTATAGCTTCTATAAGTTTCTTACTGCCACGAATTACCATAAAATAAGTGGCATAAAACTTACCTATCGCACTTGCTAAGCTCCAACTGCTTTTAGTTGCTGTTCTAGCACTTGTAGAAACGCCATACAGCGACTTTTGAAGTGAGTTTGAAGAAGTCCCCACCTTGCTACCTTGACTAGCAAGATTAGCCAATGCATTAGTCATAGCAATAACATTACTACTTACATTAGGTGCTCTTGATAATGTGGTCATTAAGCCATTCAGTGCATTACCCAGTTTGGGGATATTCACTGTGGCATTTTCAATACTTTTACCACCTAGCTTACCTAATGATTTTGCAAATTCTGTAACCTGTGCTGCGTTCTGCGGTATGGCTGATACGCTTGCAACCGCTTTTGTGACAGCTTCAAGTGATGTAGCTGTGTTAGCAAGTGTGGCTGAATCAACAGAACCTATCTTTGTGATATTCTTGGCAAGTCTTGTAAAATCTGCTGTTCCTGCGTTCATATTCTGCATAGCAGAACCTAACTGACTAACGCCGTTTGCCAGGTTGCTTAATGATGAGTCATTAACAGTCGCAAGTGATGTAGATAGCCTTGTAAGCTGATTTATCAGTTTATCAACAGAATTAATAGCTTTAGTGGCAGTACCGGTAATTTTGACTTCTAAACTGTCTAATTCCACGCTTTATACCTCCGGCTTATCATTTTTAGGGTGTGCCAAATCCCAGTTTGCTTTGCGTATTTTCATATTCAAGACAAACTCTTCTCTCTTTCTTTGTATTTCGTCTTCGGTATTTTCTTTTTTGCTAATATCGCTGTAAATAGGCTTGTTTGGGTATTCAAGTTCGCCCTTGCCCCAAGCACCGCTTCTAACACCAATCTTGATTGCCGGAAGTATGTAACTGCCTACTGCAAGCCATATATCTGAATCTATCCGTTGCCTTTCAAGTTTCTTGCCCTCTACAACAGCCCATAGTTTTTTAGGCGTCATCTTTAAGAAATCCGAATAACTAACGCCTAGTGAACTGGCTAAGACAAAGTATTCTTCCCAGATTATTTTGTGGAAGTCTGCTTTTTCTTGTGGTCTTGTGGAACTACTGTCGGTTTCTTCTGCTCCTGCGTTGCTTCTTCCACATTGTTCGCCATTTCCTCTAACATCGCTGTTATTCCCGACAGCTCGAAAAAACCATCATCTTCCATCGCTTTCTTGATTTCTTCAAATAACGCTCTATATCCGTAACTCTTATCTGTCTTTCTCTTTTCTGTAATATATGCTCTAGTGAGTCCCTTTGCTTCATCCATTGTTACATGGTTATTATCAATACAACCTGCATAAATGGCTAATATGCAAATCTCTGGCACATCTGCTGTCATATTTGCTAATCCGTCAAAAGAAGCCTGTGCGACGCTTTTATCCGTCTGTGCAAGTAAGTAAGAGCCATTTACTACGCTAAACATCTTCTGTACTATCTCTTTGCATTCTGCCGCACCAAAAGAGAACTCAACTTTGTATTCTTTTCCATTTACATTAATATTCATCATAATTTTTACCCTTTCCCACCCTATCGTCCATATAGGGAAAGGTGCGGATTTTACACCGCACCTACCTTTTAAATTGATTATTCTGTTACATCATCAAGATATGATGTGTAGTCGGCTGTTTTGGCGTTTGTGCCACCAATCGACACAGCCTTTGATTTAGTCGATTGGCTTATCATTCCCCCGATGTTGGGGTTACTGCTGTATCTGTTCCTACCATATCCTCAATAATAAGGTTGATAGCCATTGTAAGAAGTGAATTTTGCTCCTTGCCTGTAATTGGTAACTTTGAAGGTGGCTGTGCAACAAAGAACTCCGCGTCTGTAATGCCCGGTGTGATTTCCTGAAACCACATTCTCTTACCATCAGTTAAGCCATTGTAAGTAGAAATAACTGTTTTCCACTCTTCAATTGTTGCATCTGTCTTATTTACAGTAACCGCAACTGTATCTGTAACTGTATCTCTGCCTGCAATGTTTCTTGTCTGCTTATCTTCAAGTGCCGAAGCGTCTATTGCTTCCGGTGTTACTGTAATCTCGTCAATAGAGTTAATTCTTGTAAGCAACTTAAATGATGTTGGCTTCGTGCCTGCTGTTGTTTCAACTCCATAAGAGAAAGTAACGCCCAGTGAACTTAATCCTGCTACTTCATCTGCCATTGTCTACCTCCTAAAAATTTGCAAAAAAATAAGAGCATTTCGCTCTTTGTTACATTAATCTATCATTTGCCGCTATCATTCTTCTGAATCTAGCGGTACTCTTATGTACTTTATTACTGATTGAGAACTCTGGCATTGCATTGCCTTGAAATCTCATTGCCTTGAATGTATCTGTAATTACTGCCATAACCTTTCGGCAGTCAGACTTGCTTGTGTTAGTGGTAACATCTACTTGAAATGTTGCTAACAATGCGTTAATTGTCTGTCCGTCAAGTGTTTGTCCTTGTTCAACTGCTGGCAATAAATGAATGTATACTGTTGGGAATATTGCTTGACCGCTGTTTTCCCCCTCATTGGTTATGACTATCTTTGGATATGTTTTTTTAAGCTGTGTTAGGGTTTTAGCCTTGACAAGTGCTGTGACTGTATTTTCAAGGTCTATCGCCCAATCGTTTGCATTTGCCATTAACTAAACACCCTCCTTGCTACCTCAACATATTTCTGTATAATTTCCATATCAGCCTTATAAACAGGCATTTGTGCTTCTACGCCGTGTGTAAGAACTAAGGTTCCGTCATCGTCATAGTAACCCCACACTTTTTGTACGCCGTGATGTTCGCCGTATGAGCCTATAACCATACCATTAACAACGCCTTTGTCATGTGAGCTACTTCCAGCCGCTCCATTGTAGAATACACCAGCTCCGAACTCTATAAACATAAGTTCTTTGCCCTCTACAATTAATTTTGCTTCAACATATTCTCCTGCGGATTTTATTTCAACATAACTGTGATGGCTTGTATCTGAACCGCTACGAACGCCTTTCTCATCATATGTATAACTTGCTTTTGCCATATTTTCATCAATGACAGGTATTCCAACTTCTGCAAGTTCTTTGACAAGCTGTGAAGTTTTTTTGATAAGCCAGTTCTTATACTGTTGTAGCTGTCTTATTGCCCCTTGTATTGAGCTTTCCGATAAAGATACATTAATTGTATGTTTAGCCATAATTGCACCACCTTAAAGCAATTTTAATTCTGCAAATACTCTGAATATTTTAGGTGATTGGATAGCAAACCAATCAATTGTTGTTTCATCGTGTCCAAACTGTTCGATATGTTGCCAATTACACTGTAAACCGCTCTCAGACATAAACGCGTGAATAATTTCGTGTCTTAGCTGTTTTTTCTGTAAATATTTGAAATCTCCAACTTTATTTTCGTTATCCGAACGAATGACTATTAATTTTTGTGTGTTATCACAAAATCCGTCAATATCTTCGTCATTTAGTTCTTTGAACTTCACAACATATTCAGTTCCTAAAACATCAATCTTTATATCTTCCATAGTCACCTACTTTACAACCGCTTTAAGCATATACTTAGTTGAATATAATGCCGGCTTAATGCCTACAATCGTGAAATCCGCCGATGTTTCATCAACAAGGCTGTCAGATGTGTATGTAGGCTTGCTATCAAGCCAGATAAGGTCGCCTTTTTGAACAGGCAACATATTCCTATCTGTCAGTAAAATAGCGTCAAAATCAGCGGTATCAAAGCCGTATTCTTTACTCTGCGCTTCTCCACCGCTGAATGATATGTTTGCTTTGAAATCAACCGGCTCTAAAAAACCTGTTTTTTCTTCAAGAACTTTGGGTATCTTATTTCCCTCATCATCAAGATAAGGAATGAAGTTACCCTCTGTGTCGGTATAACCCTCATAAAGGATATTGCCCTCATCATCTCTTTCATAGATAGTTACTGTCTGTCCTTGAAGTGAATACTTCATAGCCTGCTTATTAATGTCAAGCATTGTTCTTTACCTGCTTATAAATCTGATTAACACCTGTGCTTGATAATCCGGACACAATTCCTACTGCGATTGCATTAAGAATATCATTTGCCGGAAAGTCAGGTATTACATACATACCTATAATGCCTAAGATACCGCCTGCAACGCCTACGATTATAGGAATGTAATTATCCTTAATGTGTGGGATTGCTTTGGCTCCTAAGCCTATCAGATATGTAATTACAACGATTGCTACAACTGTTGTTACCGATGTTATATCCATTCTGCTATACCTCCTTATCTTCATTAAGTCGTGCTTCCAATCCGTCTATTCGGTGGTGTGCCGACTTTACACTTTCCTCAACCTTAATAATCCTGTTATCATGAGAATTAAGTTCTTTTCTCATTTCTATAACTTCATTTTTTATTTCTGTTGTGTTGCCTGATATTGTGTCAAGTTTCATATTTATGCGTGTATTTTCCTTTACACGCTCTGTAAGTTCTTCATTGTCAGACTTTTTGTTGTTCTTAAGATTAAATCCCAACGTAAACAGTCCGAAAAAGACGGAAAAAGCAACTGAAATAATGCTTATAATTACTGCTATTGGCATTGATATACCGCCTTTCATAATTAATAATGGCACACCGCCCACCACCCTTAATGTGTGCCGCCTGCTACCATATTGTCGACATCAGCAACATGGTAACGCACAATCTTCTATAAAACCTTAGCAAAAGGGAATACCCCGACAAATAAACCGTCTCTGTCTCTCCAAGTTCTGTTGACACCATTTTCATTGTAGCTTGCCATAAATGCTTCACCTGCTTGTGAATGGTCGTAGACAGCCAGATTAACGATAACGGTCTCAAATTTCTTCAAGTCCTCGGTTATCATTTTGTCTGTGTAGCTGTCAGGGTAATTTCTTCTTGCCTTTACATCTTCTGTAGCCTGTTTAATAAGCTGTTCGATTATCGGATTATCTTCTTTGTTATCGAACACTACCACATCAGATGTTGTTTCATCATCATTCGTGACTGTATCAATATGAAATTGTTTAAGTCTGATTTTGACTTGCTCCAATGCGGTGTATTCCATAATTTCAGCTCCTATAATCCTAATTTCTCAATTAACAACTTCTTTAACTCTGCTCCTGTAAGTTCTTCTGCGTTGCTTATACCTTGTTCTGCGGCCAAAGCCTGCAAATCAGATGTAGACATGCGATTAATGGTTGTCTTGCTATAATCAAAAGAAGCCCCAGAATTGTTATTTTCTGGAACTTCTTCGCCTGCGTTATACCATTTTCCGTTATGAATCACTATATATGGATATATCATAAGTTGCACCCCCTACTCTTCGCTATGAACCTCATATACGAATGTGCTATCCATATTTTCATATGATGGAAGAACAACTTCGGAAGCAAATGTTGACATCTTCAGGGGTGGTCCGTACTCTGTCTTTGTAGCAACTGTAATACCTGTACCGTATACTGTTACATCTACATCAGCTACCTGTCTTGCTGTTCTTTCTTCCGGTGTAGTTCCGAACCAAGTATTACCAAGACTACCTTCTGGAAGAAGTGTAACCTTGTTATCTGGGTAGAAGTACTGCTCCTTGCCATCATCGTCAATATACATCTTATCGTAAAGCACGATAGTAAGCTTTGTTCTCTTCTGTACTACTGAAATAACAGTATCATCATCGACCTCGATAGTTGCTGTGAGGTTCTGTGCAAGGATTGAGTTTCTTATCTGCGCATTATCAAGCAAATACTGGAATGTATTGCTGTTCATAAGTGCGTATCTGGCAATCTTGCCCTGCTTCTGTAACTTCTTTCTTGCGTTGTTAAGGTCTGTAAGTGGCTTTGAATTAGCTGTATCACTCCACATACTTGTGCCAGAAAGTTTTGCGTAATGGTCTTTTGCGTATGAGCCGTCTTTGTCGTAATCATAAGCATACTGAACGCCGTCACTCACGATAGCAATTACTGGATGTCCTGCATTTGTTGCAAGAAGTGACATTCTCATTCTTTCTGGTACAACTTCTGCACCGCTTACAAGGTTGTTAGTATCGTCATATACGCTTGATAAAGCACTTGCAAGGTAAGGGTCGTCTGCTGACTGAATACGCTCGATTTCAAGCATTTCCTCTTCACCGACTGTCATTCCCTCGCGGAAAAATGCCATCTGTGTTTTTTCCTTGCTTAATCCCTCTCTAGCTCTAAGTGTTGGAATTGTGTCAAAGTTAGATGGTGCAAGTGAAACCGGAAGTCCTTTATGTGTCTTAATCCAGCTTAAATCAAGCCCCTGTTTCTTTCTTTCTGGAAACCACTGTAAGCCAAGATGAGGTATCTGATTACTAGCGTTTTCTGTTGCTGATAATGCAATAGACTTACTGTCTAATACTTCATTAATTAACATCTATTTACCTCCTATTATTATTCAAATACAATCATTGGAAGAGCTGTCTTAACTGTTTCATCATATGTAACGCCTGAGTGTGTTTCTGCTACCTTTGTGTTAAGATATGCTTTCTTAAGCAGTACTCCCTGCGGTCTGTCCTCTGTTACATCAAACCTTAAAATGCCTACTACTGTGGCTGTATTGTCAGCCTTGCCGGTTGTTCCGATTGGTGTACCTGCTTTGACAATCTTCTTGCCCTGTGCGTTTGTAGTTGTTACACCATCAAAATCAAGTGTTAATGGGATTGCTTCGTTAGGCTCTCTCTTTAAAATCTGAACATCTCCTGCGTATGAAGTCTTTTCATACTGCATATTCATTTCCTTTGCCATTTCTTACCTCCTGTTATTACTGAATGTAATGTGATAAAACATCATTGTTCTTAGGTGCATTAGATATAAGGCTTTCTGCTATCTTTTCAGCATTTGTCTTATTGTCTGCACCACCTTTATTACTGCCACCGCCCGGAATATCCTGATGTTTAGCAATCTCCTGTTCCTTAGCCTGTGCCGCAGCTGTTTCTTTCTCGGACATAATCTTGCCAAGTTCGGTGTAATCAAGGCTTCCATCATCTTTAACAACTGTCTTTGCCTGTTCAGCAGTAATCTTAAAATTAGTCATAGCTGCTTCCCTCTGGTCCCTGATAGCATTAGATTTCTGCAATTCTGCTATCTGCTGATTAGCTGTGTCTAATGCCTTATTTGCCTTTTCAAGCTCTGTCAGATTGCCAGCCTGTATTTCATCAAGCTGTTTCTGTAAGTCGTCTGCTGTGTCAGCCTTAGCCTTGTACTGCTTTGCCTTGTTTTTCTCCGTAGCAACTTCTGAATTGTTCTGATTAAGAAGATTTGTAATCTGTTCATCTGTTGCTTCTGGGAAAAGTTTTAATACATCTTCTCTTGTCATAATTACCTCCGTTAAACACACGCTTTTGTTACCGCAGGTCGCTCCTGCTGTGTCTTCTGCTATTTACCGCATAGCTGCAAAATGTATAAAATAAAAGCAGCTACCGATTATTCGATAACTGCCTTATTTTGCTGATTATTATTAAGTTGATTATTTTCTGACTGTTTTTTCATTTCTTCGTTTACCATATCTATTGTTTTATATAAAACATCAAAATATGGTTGTGACTGTAAAGATACTTTTTCCGCATCCCCCCATAATCCACACGTTGCAACCGCTATTCTTGGATTTATTCCTGCTTGTAGCATTTGTGCAAGTGCTTGCGTCTTTGTATAGAGATTATCTAACGGACTATGATTAATTTGTACGTCAAAATCTCTTGGCGATAGTTTTAAATTATTTCCTGCTAATCGCAATACATTCAAAGTTACTATCGCAAGCCTTTTCTCTGCGGATTTTACAATAGGGTCTTTTTGCTTTGCTCTGGTTTTTGAAAAATCCCATCCAGCTCTCAAAGATACCGCCCCCTGTGTATCGCCGCCAGAGTTTTGTGATTCTCTATTTGGTATCGCTAGGATAGCTTGAAGATTATCGAGCAAATCATCTTTAGCAACTTGGCATTGTGTCTGATTAAGCTCCTGTGTCATAATCTCAACGTCTGACTTGTTGTCTTTATTGATAGATTTAACTGTAAGGGCGTGGTTCATTTTCATTTTTTCAAATGTCTCTTCATCCACTTCGCAATTTACAAACTTAACCCAATACTCAACAAACTGCTGTATACTATCCATTCTGTTAGACTGCATGTTATTAATAGCGTCCAACATGCCTATAACAAGTTCAATATCGGATATCCTTTCGTGGTTATTAGGAAACTCAACAATAGGGATTTCGCCGTATGTATGTAGCTTTGCTTCAACTACCTTGCTATCAACAATTCTAAAAGACATAGTGTCGGAAAATGCCATTTTGTACCAATTTCCATCCTCGTCTTTAAGTTCTTGTACAGCAAGCATAGGTTCTTCTGTGCTTTCATTGTAAGCAATGTAAGTATTCATTGGTGTAGGTGCTACAATTCTGAATGGCACATCTCCATTTTTAGGCTGAACCGCTTTAAAAGATGTTCCTGCTGCCGATTGCCACTCTCCGGCTTTAATATCTTTCTCCTGCTTATTGGCATCCGCCATAAAATCATTGAGTATATCAACCGCCTTATTGATAGCTTTATCATCTTTGCGGCTAATAAACTGGATTGGCTCGCCATACGTCTGCCCTACCTTAAACTGAACAATTTCGTATGCGTGGTTCTCAACAATCTTGTTTGTAATATCTTCATTAGTTAGCTTATGCCTGTACAATATTGGTTGGTCGCCCTTGTAGTAATGCCACAGATACTTTATAACTGGTTTATTCCAATTAAATATACCTATAGTACTTCCAATAACCTTAATAACATTATCACTTGTTATCCTGTCTACATTTGTATATGCAATTTTACGTCCATAACAGCCTCTAACAAGGTCTTGAAAATACATTGTGTTCATATCTTGCTCCTAATAAAATGTCATACCGCTTGAACTTCTGCTGTCCGGTATTTCTTTAATTTGAAAATTATCATCATCGTTAGGCACATACCATATCCATTTACGACAATGTTTACACGCCAGCTTATGTGTTCGTGGGTCTTTGCTGTCTGCCTTAGTCAAAAACTTGTGGCAGTTCGGACACATAATTGACTTGTCTTTGTTTGTATAAAAAATCATATTGTTACCTCGTTACATAGTAAAAGCACCGTCATAATTAAATGGCGATGCTTTTCGATAAGGATTATACATGTTTATGAAATTTGCTTTGCTCATTGTAATAATACATAATTTTTTCGTCACAATCGTAACATCTTTTATTTTTTTTCAATAAATCTTTGAAAAGCCATTTTTACGCTACTTTCTGTGTTGCCACCTATGATATGTGCTATCTGAATCCAAGTCTTATTTTCTAAAAATCTAAGATTGATTATTCTTCTCATCCTGCTATCGTCAACGTTTGCTATAAATTGCTCAACCTCGTTAGTTTTCTCTAACAAATCATCTTCAAGCAACTGCAATGTGGCTTTTCTGGCATAAAGAAGTGTTTTCTTTCTGCTGTACTCTGGAAATGGTATGCCTTCAATCTTAAAATGCTGTTTACCACCATCGCCGCCGCTAACAGAATCTATAACCATTTCTCCGGCTTCAATTTTGCTTATATCTTTTTCAAGTCGTTCTATCTTTAGTCTTACTTCTTTTACTTCTTCCTGTAAATCTGAATACTGTGATAAAACTTCCTTTGTTACCATAATGTCAATACCTCCTAAATGGATTTATAGCAGCTTCAACTTTAGCTGTTCTATTGCCCTGTGTTATTCTTAATGCAAAGTTCGAGAAAACATCTGGAACATCATCTAATTGTTTCTTACCCGATACTGAATACTGCTTTAATAGTGACATCATTACTCCATATGGCTCATTAGGCTTATAAAGTGAGGGGTCTTTAAAAATAATGTGCTGTAATATCCAGTTAGAACATTGAAATATCCTTGCTTCCTTATTCGTTTCAGTTGGTGTGTCAGTAATGTTACATATCCACCCAACACTCTCAACTCTCTTGTTGACTTCCATTGCCACTCTATCACCACCGGCGTTACGCTCAAATTCACACTCTTGCACTTTATTATTTGCAAGCACTCCTGCGGCATTTCTGTATTGTTCTTCGTAATCTGCTGTGTTATCGCATACACAATCAATGCAGTAATAATCATCACCATATTTTTGAAGAACCGGTAATACGAAATAATCCGTTCCTTTTCCTTTTGTATCACATTGCCCTGTAACAATCTCCGGTTCTCCGTGTGGCAGATTAAGGTATCTGCGGATTTTATCATCTGGGAATAATAACCCCTCACGTTCGATAGGCTCTTGTTTATACAAACATCTATAAGATATTTCGTCCATGAGTAATTGTTGGTCAGCAAAAAACTCTTTCGTAAATCCGCTGTACTCATAATCAAAATTACTCTCGCCTGTCGCTGGGTCTACATCTGGCACAGCAATAGTCTTAACTCTTTTATTCCCTGCGTACATATTCTGTATTCTTCCGATAACGTCATGCACACTCCAACGCGTAGCAATGTGTATTTCTTTACAATTGTGTCCGTCTGTATCTTGGATTTTTCTTTGTCTAGCATCTACTGCATATTTATCCCATAGCTTATCAAGTACCATAGGATTTAAGGCTTCCTCAATTCCGCCTATCATATCATCTACAAGCAAAAATTTACTCGCACGAACTTTACCGGCATTTTTACTACCGACAGATGTGCATTGTACGCTTGGGAATGGCTTATACTTGCCTATGTTGAACTGCTCTAACTTTGCGTTAGTGCTTGTAACTGTAAGGCTAGGAAAAATTTCGTTCCACGCATATTCATCAGCATTTGTAACAATATCGTATACGCCATCGTAGTACATTCGTGTAATGTCGCCAGAATGGGAGTAAAAAAGGCAAAAATCATTAGGAAACCAGCCAGCTACTAAAGCGTTAAACATTTTTTCAATAGTCGTCTTTCCTGCTCCCGGTATCAACGACACGCACAATATATCGTATTTATCATCAATCATGCCCTGCAAAGCTTCTATTAACCCCATTTTTAAGAATTGTTTGCGGCGTGGCATATAGAAACGCTCTTTAGGTTCTCTTTTCTTTTCAAGATACATAAATGCGCTATCTACTATTTTACTTTGGGCTTCAAGCAATAACACATCATAGTATTTATCAAGTAAATCAAAAGAACTTTTACTGTTAAAAACAAACTTTTCTATCTCCCACATAGACAGCCCTATATCACGCATGCAAGCCTTTTCTATGAGTTCTTTTGCCCTAGCCGTACATTTTAACATTGTGTCAATTTCGCCCTCATTCTTGGCAAGCTGGCACACGTTGTAGTAGGTTTCTATGATGTTTTCATCTATTCCATTTTGGGATATGTATTTTTCGCAATCATCTATCAGTTGATTTAATTCAGAATTCAAGAAAAGCACCTCCACTTTTCAGCAAAGGTGCCTATAGACCTCTGCCTATAACTGTTTTAGGGTAGCGACTACAACCAATCTGTAGCCGGTAATATTTTTATTAGAATGTCAGCATTGCATCACAGCAAGTCGGATGCAATCTATTCAAAAGTGCATTATAATCATCAATTACATACCGTGCTGGAATCATATATGTTTCAATGCCATATTTTTCCGCTGTTTCTCTTTCAATGCTACAGCCGTTCCAATCGTAGTTCTCCGCAATTCCTATGAACGCATCAGCCTGTGCCAGTTTTTTAAGGCTTTCTCCTAAAAACCAAATGGCTTGATTGTTGTCTTTCGGTGGGTTATCCTCAATGTAGCTGTCGATAAGTTCTAATTCCTCACCCTCGAAAATTTCCGCAATCTTCTTCATCTTCTGAATACTCTTTTTGATTTCTCCCTCTGTTCTGCCTTTCATTGGCACGCTTACAAATAATTTTTTCATGTTTTCTATCTCCTTTTCTATGTTTTATCAGCCTTTAACTTTCTAAGGTTAGCGGCTACAATTAGTTTGTAGTCGGTAATGTTATTAAATTATCTTATAGTCTCTTCTTCCAATTTCCCATTTATGAAAAACAATAAATGTCATAAATAAAACTGTATCTCCATTTTTCATTTCAACTAATATTGGTAATCCTCTTCTGTCAATTTTTAATATATCATTTTTATTTTCTGACAAAAATTTATTCAATTCCCATTGTAATACTCTTATTGTCTGTTCATTATGTACATATATCTTCTTCACAAAACGCCCTTTCTACTTCTGATATTTGCATTTATAACGACCGCACATATATTTATGTATTCCTTTGCTAACATCTTCAAATGAGGAATATTCAACAGCAAATCCGCAAGTTTCAGGGTCGCACTCACAATTAGGATTTGTGTCGCAAACATTAAATGGATTTTTCTTCTTAATCCACTGATTATCTGGCGTTTCTATATCAACCAAATCATCAATCATCAGCACAGCCTTTGAAACTCTTACGCATTCTTTTCTCTTCTCGTCATTGGTACACTTGCCATCTGCATTATATCGGCAATTGGTAAGATTACAATCATTCATTCCTCATAAACCTCTCAAAATCTTTCCTGCACTTAGGGCATAGCTCATATGTCCTTTCTAAAAATTCATATCTGCGAACATTCTTAATTTCAAGACACATATCATTATCTTCAAAAGTGGGAACTATATCTCCGCAATATCCAACTTGCTTAAATCTAACTTCTTTCCAGCTCTTAGGTATCATCTCTTTCCCACATCTGTCGCAAGTGTGCCATTCTTTTTGATGTTTCATTATGCAATTGTCGCTATAAGCATTCCAATCATCATTACAATACTTATAAATCCTTTCTTTAAAATATCTTTTATATCTTTTGCCTTCTGTATGTCCAATATCAAAAAAAATATAAAATATATATAGTGCTATTTTATATAATATCATCATTCCACCGCCTTTTAAACCAACCCTAGCATACATAAAATATCAAGCTCCGATATTCTCTCCGCACCTTTTCTTGTGTGCATAAGAATATCTTTAAGTTTTTCATTTTCTGCATCGCTGTATTTATTTCTATCATATGCTTCTGAAAAACAATAATATTTGCAATATCCATAGCCTACCCCAAGTCTGTTTCCGTGAACACTCTTAGCCACAATATCGTAATATTTTGGTACTTTTAAAATATCGTATTTTTCATCTAGGGCACACTCCTTATGCTCTGCTTCTAGCTTTGATTGAAGATATTTCAGAAAACTTTTTATATCTTCTTCCGTTTTAGAAATATACAAAATCGTTTCTTTCAATTCTCCACCAGCTTTCTACCGCAGATAGGGCAATAATTGATTTTATAATCAAAATCCATAAAACTATCTCCTGTTGTAAAGTGAATAAATACGCCATCTTCTCTCTTGTATATATAATCTTTGTAATCGGGGTTTTTGTAATCTGATGTATAAATGTTTTCGCAAAACTTACACATATCACTTCTTCCCCCATAAATTATCCGGTAATTCCTCGCCGCCATAAATCTTGTTAGCGTATTTCTTAAATGTCGGTACGCTACAACCTGCTACTTTTGCCGCCTTTACTTGCGAAGCCTGACCCGATATGTATAAGTTAATTGCTTCATAAAACTTATCTTTGTTTAGTGGATGTACACCCATAGCCATAATAATCACTCCTTACTTTGATTTTCAACTTGATGATTATATTTTCTTACGTCACTACGCATTTTAGATGGCATATTCTTATAACCTGTATTTTGAAGTTCTGCTTTGAAAGCGTTAAAATTATCATCATTTTTAACAAATATACTGACATATTTATCAATCTGCGGTCTTGTCATGAGCACACCATTTTCAGTAAATACCTTTTTGATGTAATTTGTATAATAACAATACCCTTTAACTTTTTCGTGGTATAATCCCCAAAAATAATCAGCGTTTTCTTTTGTTTCAAACTTCGCTCTAATCTCATTGTTAGAAATATGATTGTAACAATGTCTGCACAATGTAATTAAATTACTCTCTCTATCATCACCGCACATTGAAGCTGTTCTTATATGTGCCATTACCAACGCCCGGTATTCTCTACTGTTCTTTCCGCAATATCTGCAAGTATAATTATCTCTTTCAAAAATCTTGGTCTGTAAATCTTTATATGAACTCATAATGAATGCCTCCTACAATTCCTTACTTTCGCACCAACTGCTCTTACAAGTGTGGTTCATAATATTAATCAAAACCTTTTCAGAAGAAAAGTGAACTAAGCTGTAATCACATTGTGCTGAAAACTTTGTGTTGAAATATTCATCAACTAGCATCTTGTAGTCTGTATTATCGTCCATATCACTTATAGCCGCATAATAGGTATCTGTATATCCGTCACGCTCTATGTCAGTTTCTTTTGTTAAATTATCCACCACTCTTGATAAAACCTTATCTGTTAATGGGTAGTGATATTCTCCAGTGCATTCTCCGTGTTTATCTAAAAAGTATTTAAAGAATGCTTCTACATTTTCTTTGAGCGTTTCATCGTTAGTCCAATCATAAGCTATCTTGCCAGCTCTACTTATCATTCTTTCTTCGGCAACTTCCCAATCACTTTGAGAGTATTCGCTTATCGGCTTAAACTCTTTCGCTTTTTTATCTTTGGGTAAAAAAGAATTACATTGTTCTCTGTTAAGAGAATTACACTCTGTACTATTTGATTTGTAATCTTTGTTTAAGTAATCTATGTTAGTACTCTCTGGTATTGCTTCGTCACTAGCTTGTGTTTGATTTTTTATTGGCTCATTATTGATTACGCACTCGTGCGTAATGGTTTTTTCATTTTCTGGAATTTCAATTTTATAATCGCTTAATGGATAGCCATTCTTTTTAAGGTCTTTTGCAATATTTACAAGATTTACCCTATATTGTAATGTTCTATCCCACTTATATTTAGGGTTATTTCGTTTTGAGATATAACCCATATTCACCAAATCGCTGATATATCTTCTTATCTGGCTTGCAGATAAACCTAACATAACCTCATCAGCTAATTCCTCGGCGGTTTTATATATCCAACCATAGAAAAGCTCTCTTTCTTCTTCTCCATTGTTCTTCGCAATCTCATTTTCTTTCTTGATAAACTTATCGGCATCTGAAACTCTTTCAGACCAATAGATAAACTGATTGAGAATGATTGCTTTTCTATAATCGTTTGTTATTGATAATAAATCTTCTCTAATTACTGCTTTTTTAATTTTTATGTCTGTCATAAATTACCTCCTACGATAGATAACCCTACGATTTATATAAAAACAGTTGCCAGGAGTTCGTAGGTTACTCTTTTCGTGTTGCAATCACTAGGCAACTGATTTTACCAATATTATTCCGGCTTATTCATCTCAAAGAAATGCTTCTTGCATCTTGAATCATCACTATCAAAGCTACAATCTGGTTTAAATCGTTTTTGGCATTCATCACAAGACCAAGATGTTACACCTTCAAGCTCTGAAACAGCACCGCAAAGCTCGTACAATTCATCATCTGTGCAATTCAGCACATAATCCGCAAGTTCCATTCTTATTTTTCCGATTGAACGATGCTTAATCAACTTTGCCATTTTATTTACCTCCACGAATGATAATTCCCACGATTTTAGATATAACAACAAACAGGCAGTCGTGGTCTGCTTTTCGGTAGCTAACCTAGTTTGTTGTAATCGGATAGATAGGACTTGAACCTATGACTACTTGAATAAATTAAGCGTTACTCCCAACTGAACTACTATCCGTAAAATAAAAAAACTGACACTTTGTTGGGAAATGTAATAAGATACTTTCGGAGATTATTGTAAGTTTTAACAATCAAGCTAAGTTTATTGTTACGATTGGGGATATACGTCACAAAGTGCCAGTTTAAATAGCAGCGTGAGGTACGAACTCACATAATAGGTCTTGGCAAAAGCTGGATGCAATACAGATAAGCCCGTGCAGTAGGACTTGATAATGTTCTAAGATAGTGCTTTCGCTCGCTATTACTACTACTGTAACTGCTAAATGCTGCATTAAGCTAATTAAGCGTGCAGCAAAACCTCACGGACTTTCTGACGGTCCTTAACAGCTCTTGCTATGAGGTGAAAGGAGAACTTAATGTCATGGTAATTCCACCAAACCAGTAAGTTCAAAGGTGCAAGTAACGATTAAGTACTTGCGAACTACCCCTATCAGAATCGAACTGATGATGTAAGAATCAAAATCTTATGCCTTGACCGCTTGGCTAAGGGGCAATTAAGCTACTCTTTATCTTCAAAGAGTGCTGCAATATCATTTGCACTATCAATCTGTTCTACAAAGTTATCTGTGCCGTTAGGATGTGTGTCTGGATTACCATTACAATTTTTGCAAGGCGTTTCAAACCACATTTTAAATTTATACAAACAATTACAGCAATCTTCCTCCGGCTTAAGCATTAGACATCACCTGCCTGCCTATGATTAGCTCTGTAAGAATCAAAGCCATATGGATAACGTGCTATAAGCTTATCTATGTTTATTTGCATTACATCATCAAGACTGAATCCGCAAGCTTCGCAAATCATAGCAACGTACCACATTACATCGCCGCACTCTTTCTTAAGATGTTCTAAGTCTATTCCCTTTTCGTGAAATATGCCCTTTTTAACAAGGTCTGATACTTCGCCAGCTTCACCAGTTAAACCTAAGACGCCATTAAGAAGTCCTGCTATGTCATTTATGTCGCTACACTTAGCATTGTTTTCTGCTAGAGGACTAAGTGGAAGCTTGCCAGTTAATTCAATATATAATCTACGATATGCCTTTTTATCGTTAGTACGCATAGCCAATTTTTGGTATTCATTGCCCTGCATTTATAACTCCTAACTCTTTTTTGTTTTTTAAAAATTTTTGGAATTTATTCAGCCGACTAGCTGATTCTCTGATGTACTTGTTGAAATATCTTGTGATTGATTAATATGTGTCTATTATACACCTAATTAGCTTAAATGTATAGATGTTAATTAGATTATTTTTAACTAAATATATAAGTGATTTATTAGTATTAATTATATGATTATGTGTTATTTATATATAATTATATAATATGTGTATTATGTGGGTAATAATAATATAAATATATATTAATATATAAAGCCTTTTTCTTATCGTGGAAAAATGAGTGACTTAGTTGGGGCGTGTTCCGAGGACAAATAAACCCCCTCCGCCCTTGTCCGTGTAATTGTGTCTATTTTATGCCATATTCTCAAACAATTAACACAATTAACACCATATCCATACTATAACGCCGATAAACCTTAATTTATCAGCGTTATCTAAATGTTTACCACTCACAAACCCAGTATTTAAGCGGTTTCTAAGCTGTTTAAATTGTGTCAGAATTGTTTATAGCGTTTATCTGCTGCTTATGCATTAATTGTGTATTGTTTTGGCTTAATTGTTGGCGTATTTCTGCGGCTGTTAGAGCTGTTTTATTGCCACTTTCTCTACTAACACCGGGAAGATTCCACGCAAAATGACGATTGAGTATTGCCAAAATTCCAACCGGGTTTTTATTACCAGTTGCAAGCTTATTGGATAAACTTTCTTCTCTAAAATCGCGCAGTTTTTGAACCAATTCGAAGCCCTTTGTACTTAGCTTTCTTTCATTCGCTCCCCAATCCATAAAAGTATCTTTATGTATTCCAGTTAATAAGCTAAAGCCTAATATACTACATTCTTTATCATACATAGAACACATATAATAATATATATATAATATATACTCTAATTTATCTAAATCATACATATAAAAATTACTATCCATAATACAATTAGTATTATTTTTATTAATATTCTTATTTAGCTTTAATATACTTTTATCACTAAAAACATATTTATTTATATACATTAAAGCGGCGTTCCATCTGCTCTGTGGTTCTTTGGTCATATCTTCGATGTTGTGCTCTTCGCAAAATTTTGTCAGATATAATTCTATGTCATTCTGGAATATCTCCGGTGTGTCTGGTGTTTCCTGTAGTTTCTCCATATATTCCCCTTTCCGCTGGACCTGCTCCAGCTAATTAATTATTATACATTTAATAACATAAAAATAACCCAATAATATTTTTAATATTATCGGGTGTAAATCTTATATATTTAATTATTAAAATAATATAGCATAAATATATTACAAAGTCAATTTTCTTTGTTTGATTTATAGCTATATTTTTCTAAAATTGGCTTATACAATTCCTCTTCCGCTTGTTTTCGTGCGGCTGCTGCTTCTTCTAGCGTCTTAAAATAGCCTATTATATTCAACTTGCCTTTAAAGCCAATGTATGCAACATAATTGTTCGTTGTTTTTCGATAGCTTACACCCTTGACTCCGGAAGTGTTCGCTTTCCCCGGCTTATCGCTATTAATTGTGCTAAGATTTGTTTTTTCCACCTGTCCTAAATATTTATTAATATTTTTCTTAGAATTTTTCCCGCTTTGCACATCCACAGGACACACATCGACCAGATGTGAGATTGTGCTGGGTTTTATTAAAGATTTTTCCACAATTTAAACATTCACACTCCCATATTGTTTGAACTCCCTTCCCGCTTATGCGTTTAACCACTTTAATCTTGTTAAATATTTTATTTGTTAAGTCTATATCATTTTCTTTTTTTACAACACCCTTGTATTTTTCACTTAATCTTTTAGCTGCTACACAACCGCATGATTTACTTTTTCCATATTTTAAACTTTTAGCACTTACTTCTTTAACTTTTCCGCAAATGCAGCGGCATTTATAATATCTTTCTCCGTTTTTACTTGGGGCTTCTTCTATAGCTGTCCAATACGTGCCATAAATTTTTTCTTCTGGTTCAAATTCTATTCTTTTCATCGTTGCATTCCTGCTTTCTGCTTTAAAATAAAAAAGATGTATAACCGCCTATTTTAACAATTATACATCTTACGCAGTTTCCTAGCTTAAATCAGTTATTTTTTATCGTTCTTGTACCCAAACATCTGTTATTATGTTATTGTTATCAGTTGCAATTATAAATGGTGTTGAATACTCAGCATCTATAGATGCTACATAAGTATAACTATTATCTTGGCTTTTTTCGCAAGACATATAGGTTTCGCCTTGCTCGTCATAATCTTCAAAAGCCTCACATACATCTGTATCAAGGTCATCTATATTCCTACCAATAAGTTTTTTTAAATTAGCAAGAACACCTACTTTTGTTATTCGTGGGTCATCTTTTTCCCAAGTTGTTTTTAATGTGTCACTATCTAACACATTATATACACCTTCATCTTCGTTAGTATATATATACTCGTCAGAGTATATAGTACAACATATTCTATCTATTTCTTTTAATTTATCTTCGCTTTCTGCAAAGAAATAGATGTCTGTTGCATATTCATACTCCACATCGCAGGGACTATAATTTTCTTTCCCAGCTTTAACGCTATATCCGTCATTCGTCAAAATAGCCGCCCCTTCTTCGTAATTCTTTCCTTTCAATTCGTTTAGACTTATCATTCTCATAATACTTCACCTTTTCAGTCTTTCGACTGTCCTTTCTTTTAATGTGCCTTAATTATATAACGCTATCGTTATATAGTCAATAGAAAAATTAAAAAAATTAAATTAAAATGGACATTCATTTTTATTAAGCTGCTCCGCTTCCTCTTCCTGTTCTATCTGCTGCACTTTCTCCAGTACAGCAGAAACAATAAAACCGTTTAAACTATTGCCTGCCGCCGCTCTGATTCGTTCTTCGTCCTCTTTCTTAAATCTTACAAGGCTTTTAAAATAAGCCTTATTATCATATTTTTTTGTCGCTCTTGCTTGTGCTTTAGATACTGCCATCAAATCAACTCCTTTTATAAAGATAACTTTATTATATAGTAGCGTTATATTAAAGTCAATACAAATATAAAGATAACTTTATTATATAGTAGCGTTATATATTCATATATAGATAGCTTTATACATATTGCACAATAAAATTATATAGATAGCTTTATATATTTGTTACATTTTGCGACTTGTAATTATATAAAGATAGCTTTATAATAAGAGCATAAATAAAAGGCGGTTGACATCCTACCAAGACACACAACCGCCACCAATCAAAAAAGAAAGGTAAGCCGATTATATCGCAATCGGCGAAATGGTACAAGGTTATGAGATTTGAAGTTAAGGATGACACAATTACAAGTGAAGCATCGGGAAGAACAGATGTTTACAAGATAGTCGAAAAGATTCCATTCGGTTTCTTTGTATGGAATATCGGCGAGAATATGGGGAATGATGAATATATCCCACTTTGCCAATATTTGTCTCCAGGAATTAAAGATGATTACTCTATCAACCTCGACACTTTAAGAGCTATTAAGTTGCCAAAAGAAGAGGTTGAGTTATTAAGAGAAGCCGCAGCGTGGGGAGTTAATAGCATAGAGACAGCAAGAAAGGCATTAAAGAGCCGCCGCCATAGTTATATGGCTGAAAAGAAGAGAGAAAACGCGCGCAAAACAATAGGCATATTTGAAAGAATTACAGAATAAGGAGGGCAAAGGCTATGATAAATGAAACGGCAGAACAGAAAGAAATAAGGATGTTTAATATTTATAAAAAGGACCTTGAAAAGCTAGGGAAAGAACACGGACAAATAAGAATGAATTGTATCGAATATGTTTGTAGCTTTCCAAAAATTAACCCTTTTAAAATGGCTAAGGCTTTAAAAGACGGCGGATATAATGTTGTTTTTGATGACTCTAGCATAAGCAGAGCAGAGAACGAAAAGAAAAGGCGAAAAGTTGAAAAAATTGCATAATTAGCAAGGTCGGCGTTTCCGGGGTTCGATTCCCCGGCTTTGCTTTACCCAGCAAGGGGAATATTAAAATGTGGAGGTATATTTATATGAAAAGAGAATTGCTAAATTTTGTTAATGATGATAAGGATGAAAGCCGTTTTCGTTTGAATGCGATTTCATATTTGGAGCATTACACAAAGAACGCTTTTGGTAAAAAAATTGATAGGATTACAATCGAATTTGACCAAATCTTTGGGCGTTACTGCTCAATAAGTGATAATGAAATAATAAGCCGCGATTTTGAAGGTATCTTGACAGAGTGCCAAGAAAAAACAGAAAAATTTTTAAGTAATGTAAGTTATATATTATGCAGAGAGTTAAAGGCTGGGCATAATGGTTACGAACATTCGAAGTTTAAAGAGGCACATAATACAGTAAGCGCACCTTTTTGGCTAAGAGAATTGCTTGAAAAATCAGAAAATGAAAATAAATAGATGTGTCAAAAACAAAAAAGGCTACAAATGTAGCTTTTTTTGTTGTATAATAAATCAAAAAAAGGATAAAAAAAGATGAAAAATATAAATAATAATATATCTGTATCGTTTGAGTGTACAGAATTAATAAAAGAATTAAGGCAAGATATTGCGGATTTTGGGGAAAATTTAATCGTAGAAGTAATTGCAACGCAACTACACGGCATTACGATTTACAAAGACTATAATTTTATTTCTGACGATGAAAACACAAAATTTGAGTTGAAACAAAATGAAAAACTTGTAAAAATGCCAGCTGTTGAATTACTTAAGTTGTACGAAAAGGAGAATAGATTGTTTTAAATGCGGACAGATAAACAAATAGAATTATTAGAAGAACAAAAAGGCAAAGAATTAGCCACAAAGATTAACGATTTAGATAGTATTGTTGTTAATTTTGCAGATACAATCCATTTTTTAGAAAATATAGAAGAAAATGCAGAGCTTATCCCTATCCCAATTATTAAAAATGGAGTTTTGATTGTTAATTATCCAGAATTTAACGGCTTTATCTTGTTTGATACAGAGCTCAAAGATGATAAAGCTGTAATTAATGCGGATATTTTTAATAATGCTTTTAATGTGTACAAATGGGATTGTAGTTTATTGTGTGAAATGCCTTATATTTTTCACGGATTGCATTCTGAAGGCTGTAATTGTACGGAATTTAATAACGCAACTATAGAAATATACAAGAAGCAGAAGCGAAAAAGTGAAGAAATAGAAAAATACAAAGAAAATGAAATAATAACAGCGTGTGACCCTTTTAAATTATTCTTAAAAGTAATGTGCTGGCTTAACTGGATTATGCAGCATCCAGAAATCAAAGAAGTTGAAAGACAAGAAAAAACGCACACAAGCACGAAGAGCAAAAAGAAAAATGGCGACAGCAAAGCAAAAGCAGATAGCAATGTTGTAAAAACTGTTAAAATTAACAATATTAAAATTAAAACAGTTAACAGCAAGCTTATAACAAAAATCAAAAGCAAAAAAATACATCGTATAGCGGGGTGCTGGGAAGTTCGGGGACATTTCCGACATTACAAAACCGGTAAAGTGGTTTACATTAAACCTTATGAAAAAGGAAAAGACAGTCGCAAGCGCATTAAAAAGCAATATATAATATAGGCTGTGCTTTGTTTGCTGCACTTTGCCTTGTTAAAGCTCTAAAGTTTTTCATCAATTTTTCAGGGCAAATCTGAACAAAATCGGGAGCAAAAATTGAAATTCTGTGTAACCGATTTTTGGATTTCAAAATTGCATATGACGGGGTTTCAAAAATTTCACATTATATTTTATGAGAAAATTTTTCCAATTTTTAGAGTAAGATTTAAACAAAATCTGAACCAAATTTTAAAAATTGTCAAAATCGTTTTTCTGAATATCAAAGATGTATCCGGGGGAGGTATCAAATGCGTTACCCCGAAATTTTTTGGCAACATTTTTCTGTATAAATCAATGCTTTACTTGAATACCGGCATTGACTAAGCTCATATATCAATAATTCTTTTGTCATAGTCAGATTAGTCTTTTGAATTATCTTTAACAACTCATCAATGCTCATTATCCCACTCTCCTAGCTGCCCCTAAAACCATATCAACAATGTCAAATACTTCATCTCCGTAAGTTGCTACAAAATCACACAATATTTCTTCTTGTTCGATAGGCAAATACACATCATAAGACATACAGATTGCGTGGCATACTTCGTGTATCAGCACTTTGCGTTGCATAAATCCACGCAAGGCATTTGATAGATAAATTGTATGTGTATTTCTATCAGTTACACCTAGCACAGAAACATTGTCTGACCGCTTTAATTCACTTGAATTTGAATTTTCATATTGTACTTGCCACATTGTGCCATTAATGCTAAAAACCATCTGTATGCTCCTTTCTAAATAAAACAAAAACCACTAACCGATATTGGCTAGTGGTTTTCTAATTCCCATATTCTTTTTAATAACTCTACAAGATAATCTGGTGGCTTTCTTCTATCCTGTTCCCAACCTTGCAAAGTCCTTAATGGAAGTCCAAAATAATTAGCAAACTGCTGTTGCGACATTTTGGTTTGCTTCCTTAATTCTTTTATTGGTGAGTTATTTAAACTCAATATACTTACCCTCCTTTTCTTCAAAACTGTTAACCTTTTCTAACAGCTCGTCAGTAGTGACTGTTTCAAAATCACCACAACTATACTCTTCTTCGCCATAGTCGTAGTGGTCGCCAAAACTGCCACAGCAAGGACAGAACTCCATATCTGCTGTTGTTCCGTAACTGATTTCCCAGTTGCCATTTTCAAGGCAGCTATAATCAGTCCAAAAGCCGTAACTACCGCCATCGTTACATTTTTCTGGGTCGTAGTTTGAGTAATCATTAAATCTTACTCTCTTTATGTTTTTCATTTCTTCTTTTCTCATAATATTCACCTTTGCTTGATATTCAAGCCCTTTCTTTATTTCTTGATTGTATTATACGTCAATGACGTATAGCTGTCAAGCAAAAGTTATAATTATTTTTCACTAGCCAATATTCAGTTATCAATGTACAAAACAGGCTATGAATATTGCTACTCATAGCCCTTAAAATCATATCTTAGATACAAGAGTACTTAACTTTGTTCTAAGTAAGTTCTTCTCTTCTGCTGACATATCAGCCACCATACCTGTAATATCGCTTGCAAGTTCCTTAGTATAGCTGTCAAGTGACTTCATCTTGTGTTCCTTATCTTCCGGCGTGTTGTTCTTGTGCATTTCCTTAGTTTCTGTGTAGTTTCTCTTTGCTCTGTCGTAATTACTTTCAGACATTGGTTCTGTATAGTACATCTTGCCATAATCCCTATCCATATCCCTCATATGCTCTGCTTCTGGGTACATGTGCATATAAGGTGGCTCTTCATATCCTCTGCGGTATGTTCCCTTGTCTTTAGGGGCGAACCTGCCATTTGCATAGCGGTAGGGGTCGTAAAATCTCCTGTCTGGATAATCTTCGTACTGTTCAAGCATACGCATAATATCTTCGTTATCTTCTGACTTTTCCATAGCTTCAACAATTCTATAATCTTTGTCAAAGCAAGCTATGTTCTTCGCTATTTCTGTAAAATCCTTTAAATCGTCAAGGTTCTGTCCCTCAAAGCCGTCTAATCCGATTGCTTCAACTTTAGCCTTGACACATTCCATAATCTGTTTAGCCCATTTGTGCATATCATCAAGCCTCCCTTACTGCGATTAAGTTACTATTCTGTACTTCAATAGCCTGTGTAGATGTATTTTGCACCGCTACTGTACTGCAACAGCCACAAGGTACATCAATATATGCCTGTGCTGATACATTAAAGAAATTTTCAACTGCGGCTGGTGTTACAATCATTCGTGTTGACTGCAAAGGCTCTCCGTCTACTGCAATGGCAAGCGAGATGGCTTCAACCGTACCGCCTGTAGGTATTTGAATGTTGCCGGAATACGATACTAAAAATCGTGCTTTGCACTGATTAGTGATACCTCTTAGCTTGATAATTCCGCTTCCGGTCCTGTGTACAATGCATTTTGTTCCGTTTACGGCTGTCTCTGTAAATGCCACATCTTCTCCGGCGGCAACTGTTTGTAATGCAATTCCTGTTATTTCCATTATTTTTACCTCTCTTTCACAAAATAAGGGCAAACATTATAGTCTGCCCTTGGGTTTATAAGTAATACTGCTTAGCAGACATAATCGAGTTAAACTCAATTAAGATACTCAATTATTCAGTTTTAGCAGCCACATCCTGTATTGCAACCACATCCATAAGCATAAGCATTAGGATTAGGCACAACATAAGCTGGAATAGCCGTAGGATTTACAGAGTTGATAATCTGCTGTGTCTGAGCTGCCATCTGAGTTGTAAGAAGTGCGTTCTGTCTATCCTGTGATGCGGCTCTGCGTAAATCGTTGTTCTCTGCTGTAAGTGTTGCTATCTTATCATTTGTTAAGAAATCAAGGATAGCTCTCGTTCCTGCCTGCTGGCTGTCGATAATATCTCTTGTGTTGTTGCACATTGTGTTCTGTAAAGCACAAGTGTTAGTTGCCATGTTGTAGTTTACGCCTTGAATAGCTTCTCTTGTCTCACAGCAGCAGTTAGCGAGCTGCGCCTGTAATGCATTTGTATTCTGCATATTAGCAACAGTATCAGCATTGATAGCCTGCTGTATGCCATAGCCTGTCTGCATGATATTTGTGTTAATGCCATTGAAACCTGTGAGCATACTATTATTCATAGCGTAGAAGCCATCACAAAGTCCGTTGGAAATGCCATCTAACTTGCTGATAACTGCTGAATTGTCAAATCCTCTCTGAATATCAGCCTGTGTAGCCGCTGTCGCAACATAGCCACCGCCATTGTTACCGCCAAAGCCACCAAATCCACCATTGCCCCATCCAAAGAGTAATGCGAATACAACGATTATCCAAAGCCATCCTCCGTCAGCCCATCCGCCGTTATTGCCGTTGCTGTCAATATTAGCAACTAAAGGTATGCTGGCACAATTTGAGTTTGAAAACATATTGTTACCTCCTAAAAATATATTCATAAAGATGTCACCCAGGTAATTTGCAAAGACATCTAATATGCTACTAATTACCAAATCTACTTTTTATCTGATTAAATACATCATCTGCATTTAACCCCTTTTCTTTGCATAAATTTCTAGCCATCTGCTCTATTCCTTGCATATTACCTTGCTGTGCCATTTGCATTGTGTTTTTCATCATAGGATTATTCATCATCTGATTATTTCCCATTATCTGTTGTATGAACTGTTGCGGACCAGCTTTCATCATCTGAAAAATGTTAATTGGGTTCATTCTTCATCACCGCCTTTACTTTGAGTTCTTGAAGTTTTTCTTTGCGTTCCTAAAGATTTATCAAATCTATCTTCCAACTGCCCTATTTTCTCTGACAATTCCTTAAACTTATTCAGAAATAGCTGTGTGCTTTCATCTGATAGGGTAAATTTAGCATTTTCTGCATCAGGCATAGAATTTACTGTCTGATTATCTTTAGGGGCTGTATAAGGCTTATACACAATCGTTCTAATTGTTCCGTCAGCATTCCAGCCCTTAACATAAATCTCCGACATATCCTGCTTAGGAAAAAAAGCCATTGAGCCATCCATAGGGACCTCGTTAGCGTTTATATTTTCAACTGCTTGCACAACTCTGCCGTTAATACCTATTATCTGCTGTGGAATAGTTTGCTGAACTTGTGATTGCTGCATCTGCTCCTGCGGCTGAAATCTCTGGATATTTGCCATAGGATTATATTGATATGCTCCATATTGAGGTACATAATTACTCATAATCGGTTGCTGATAAGGATTGTTCATTGTCTGCCTCCTCTAAAACTTCCTCGATTGCGTGGATAACAAGAGATAATGTCACTAAGTCAAGTTTCTGTAATTCTTCTTTACTCAAGATTTTTTCTCTTACTTCATCAGAAAACATTTGCACTACCTCTCTTTCTAGTTACATTTTTGCATAAAAAAAATCACTTATAGCGACACATAATAGACATATGTGCGACATATAAGCGACAATGCTGAAATTATATAATTGTAAAACGCGATAAATGCGGCATTAGCACTTCCTATATGCTATAGGAACTGCATTAAGTTTATGCTAAAAATTCTTAAGCTGTATTTCAATATTTCCAT